>OGQB01002059.1_pt1 | contig 15524 bp, 20 predicted proteins | sample 1553071 | NCBI WGS metagenome assembly OGQB01 (sample SAMEA2580284, study PRJEB22360) | human gut metagenome | biome: human gut; feature: human-associated habitat; material: faeces | place: Denmark | collected 2008/2010
CCGCCAGCCCGGACAGTGACCCGGAACAAGCGGCTTTGGCATTTATCTGTAAGCGGCTCCGACTGAATTTGAGGAAGCTGTCAGAGGAAGAAACAAAGTGGCTGAAAAAGATTGCGGAGAAATCGGACTTGCTGAAAAATCCAAACCCACAGCGTGGAAGAAAATAAGAGAACGATAAATCGAAAATTAAAGGAAGCAAATAAAAATGAGAACTTACAAAATAGATACTTTTATTTCCCAAAGTAGTGATGAACACTATATAACAAGATTTGGTGGACAGCCAGATTGGATTGCATCCCCCCAATGGCCGGTTAGTCTTCCATGGGATAATCGTCCATTAAAATTTATAGGACAGATACGATTAAATGATTTTTATAGAGAGTTGAAAGATTTGACTTTAGCATATATTTTTATGACACAGCCAGAAGATGAGGCTGACCCATTTTTTGACACAGACATAATTTATCCTGATGAGGGAGAAAATGCGATCCTTATTCAACCTAATGGAAAAATTCCAGAATATATTCATACCGAAAATTTTTATGTTGGTCCAACAGTTGATAGCGAGGCCATATGGATACCCCAAATAACTGAAAACGAAGAGATAGCCACCACGGAATTCAAACAAATAGATGTAGATAAATTTTGCGGTATCCCCGCTTTTTTCCAGAATAGTAAAGTTGAATCCGATAACATTCTATTATTGCAGCTACATACAAATTGGTTGCCATTTTATATAAACGCTGGAGGTGCTCCAACAATGTTTGCGTTTCTCAATGGCAAGAAAGATGGGGGCTTTATTCTGATTGAAGACATGTAACACCTACAACTCCTATTTATCGGGGAGATAGCAAAGTCAGCCGAGCCAGTCAACGGTCAAGATGAACGGCGCATAAATGCGCCGCCGGTGACAGTCCTGCCCGGTCTTTGCTGATGGGCAATCAAGGCGGGAAAGCCCTAAAATGGCTTTTCCGCCCATTCAAGATTTAGGAGAAAATTTCAATACGAAAAAACTTGAAAGCGATGTCAACAGGTGTTTGCGTAAGGAGGGAACTGCCATGTGTGACTACTGCCATAACATTCAAATATGGAAGAAATTTAACGCACCGAGAGATTATCTGGCCTGTATCGAATACATCCGCCAGCTTGTGGCAAATGGCGGCTTTGAACTGCTTGCGGAGGAATCCACCTGCCCGCTGAATCAGGTAAAGACCGAGGACGGCTGGGCGGATGAAATCATGGTTCACATGATACGGTGCAAACACTGTGGACAGGTCTTTACCTGTGTGGTCAACACTTATCGCGGCAGCGGTTCTTTCAAAAAAGGCAAAGATTGAAAAGTACGCTTGCTTTTCAAAAGTGTGGACACACTATGGGACACTTTCTCCCATAGTCCGGCACGGGACGAGGGACGGGGGCTTTCATATACTCCCTGTCTGCTGACGAAACCAGTCCTGCACTTGCGGCTCCACGCCACACAATCACAGCCCTGTTTTCCTGCTGCTTCAAATGTGCTTGCCCTTCCCGGCGGCAACCTCATTTTCGCAGCAACGCCGACAGAGCGTATAACACACTACACTTTGCAAGCAAAGTCGTGTGCCAAGGGGCAAGCCCCTTTGGAAACCCCAGACAACAAAACAGGCTGAATATCTCGCACTTTCCCGGTGCTTGATACTCAGCCTTTATTTGTTGTCAGCAGCCCCCGTTTCGTGGTCTGCGTGTAGTTCCTTGTAAACTGACCTAATGTGCAAAACACAAAACAAACCAACCCCTACTACACAGGCAGCAAGATACGGCTGCTTTCCCTATTCAGAAAATCCCCCACTTTTTTAGAAGTGGGGGGTAGGCTCTGTTAAGCAACTTTTGTTTTATTACCGTCTTCTTTCATCTCTTCCCAAATGGTATCCAGAATTCTCTGTACGTCTGTATGCCACCCCGGCGTAGACGCCTTACCTTTAGCCAAAATAGAATGATACATACGCTGAAAACTGTTACCATATGCTGCGATATATCCCAATTTATTATAGTGGGCGATATCGAAATTAAGATACAGAAACTCATAGAATCTATCAGACATTTTCTCCAAGGCACCGGATTTTTTCAGTTTCCGAAATTCTTTTATAATAGGTCCATATGGATATACTGTGTTTCCATCCACTAAAATCGTTGCCTTAACCGGCGTATGCTCCATTGCCTTTTGAATCTGCAATCGCAGGTTCCCTTCCCGTACAAAGCGGTAACCAAGCATTTCTGTATCCAAATCCGGAATAGAGTCCAGCATTTGTATGGCAGCGACGATTTCAGTATTCGAGCCATAGATTGCAATCTTTTTGTTTTCCTTATAATACTCCATCATAACCCTTTCTCTCCTATCAACTTATACTTTTCCGCACCCAATCTGCCTAAGAATTATTCGTACCAAAAGGTCTGGTTCCCTTCTGCATTTATTCCGTTTTCCGTTAACTCTTTGTTTTCCATCATGGCTTGGTACTCCTCTTTTTCTACTGCCGGATATGTTTGCTCACCTATCTGGATATATTCCCGCTCCAAAATTTGTAAGCTGTTTTCATTTGCACAGTTGTTGGCTCCCGTTACAGTAACCTGCCCTGTATGAAAATCAACGATACAGGGGGAGCTCACCAGGACATCTCCGTCCCAGACAGAAACAAATGTCCCAGACAACTTCAGAGTTGTGACTGTAAAAGAGGCAACCTCAATCAAACAATCCAGTGCATAAGGTGCATGAGCGTAGATAGACGCCTCACCTTCCCAAATACAACCTCCTGGTATGGCATTTCCTTCTTCATCGCATGCTCCGTTCTCTTCAAGTTTGTATTGGTCAAGAACTTCCCTCAGCATCGTATGCATCTGCCCTTGTGCGTGTTTTTTGTCGTGACAAAGAACGGGTGTACAATGAATAATTTCACCGCTCTTCAAATCATGATAAACGCCAGATACCTGATAATACCCGTTGGCAGGGATATATTGCGGCTCGCAAATAATTTCCCATTGGTAGGTATTGATTCCATCACACAGGAAAGCTCCTTTTGCAGAAATTCTACCACCCGTGTCAGACAGGTCGTCCGAATTCAACAACTCTTCATCTGTGATACCAAGACCTTCCTTCAATCTCCAAAATTCACCTTGCATTTGCATCGAACATTTTTCCAATGTAGCATATGCTGTCACATTGGACTGACAGGCTGCATTGCTGTTTTCATGGTACTTTAATAGATACATTGTTTCCTCCTGTTGTAATATTTCCGCACCGGTCACCATTAGAACAGAGCTAGTAAATCTCCCGCTCCCATCGTCACCATTGCGCTGTTTTCAACATGCAGGATACTTACATGAATAAGTAACAGGAATGGCGCAAGAAAACTTTCTCAAACACTTCAGTTCCCATACGCTGCTTTCAAAAAAGCCACTACAGAAAAATCTCTGCAGTGGCTTTTCTTATTTATTTTCTACTATTGGTAAGTAGAAATCCAAATAGTTTTCAAAAAGCCAATCAACCATAGCTTTTGAAACCTCATCCTCCGGAAACGCCCAATCAGGCTGCCTTTTCATCATCATTTGAAAATCTTCTTCCGCCCTATTCACCTTTGGAAATGGCTCCAAAAACAATTTACAGTCGTCAGTTACACCACGCACATCCAAGTAAAGAGTTCTTCCGTCTTTCAAATGGCGAAAGTTATATGTATGCACTAATTCCCCATCTTGGTCTATAAGTACCGCCGCTGGAAGCTGAAATCTATCCGCAAATTTCTTTGCTAAAGACACACAGTATCCCTGAAGGAAACTTCCCACTGTTACAATAGCTGGTTCAAAGCAATCGGCACAAACACTCACCGGAAGCTCTTTTTCTATGCTGTCTAATATTTCAAGGAATCTGGACATGTCTCCTTGGCATCGAATTTGAAGATCATAAAAACCTGTATGCATTCTTTTCCTTCCTTCAATTTATGATCGCCACATTTGGTCTACCTCATTCTGTTTACCAATCTTACTCCGCCATTGCAAAGTGAGAGCCCCCAATCGAGGGGCTCTCATTCATTTTTTACGAAATCATATTTTCCAAGGAATTCAGGTTCTTTTTCAATCATAGAAAGCAAGCGACAAGCAGGTCCTCCAGGTGTATTCCGACCGCATTCCCATGCCTCTACTGTTTTCTTTGATACACCCAGAACTGCTGCAAATGTAAGTTGCGTCAAATTGGCAGAAATACGGATAACCTTTACTTCCTCTCCCGAAAAAGTTCGGGTCGGTTCAATTTTCATGGATAAACACTCTTTTCTCAAAATGTTTGGCATTCTATCTCTATAATGTTATCCTATATAAAAGCAGAAAACCGGAGTGGGGATGTCTTACATTTCTTGCGGCTTTCCGTACTCGTAAATGGTGTCGCTCGACAAATCGATTCTATCGTTCCAGAATACACATGTACGGCTTCTATCCAGTTGCACATGGAAATGACTGAAGGCGATCTGCCAAGAAAAGCACAGGAGCTTGTGAAAGAATGGATGAGAAAAAACCAAGATGAGCTTTTGAAAATGTGGGAATCTCAGAATTTGAAAAGACTGCCACCGTTGCAATAAGGAGGTAATGTGTGAAGATCGAAAATCCCTACATTTTCCCCATAAAGAGCATGAAGATGGCTCGGTTCATACTCTTTAGGCTTAAAGAACATTTTAATAATAATGCCGTAAAAGCGGCTTATTTCTGGCATAGTATTCTCATCTCATCATATACCTGATTCTATTATTATTTTACCCTATTTAATAGGGCACGTCAAGAAACAACAGTAAAACAAGCAAAAATTACTTTCTTCACCGCTATCCCATAAGGAGCCCCATTAGCCAAATCAATTCTGTCACTAAGATTGATTTTACCGCCTCAAAAAAATATACGGCTCAATATGATGCCGAATTCAAAATACTAATCGTGGATATTCAAAGCAAAGAAAAATAGATCTGGCAAATAAAATTCCTGAACAAATGAAAGAGGAGCCTGGTGTAAAACACCAGACTCCACGACAGAAAACATAAATATGTTTACTATCACTTGACCAAAGTTATAGTAACATATTTATAATATAATTACAAGTCGAAGATTTTAACTTTGTAAAGATAGAAAACTAGCAGATAATATCCTTGAATAAATAAAAAAAGAGAAAGCCCCCAATGGAAAGAGTCGCTCATTCATTTTTTATGAAATCATATTTTTTGTGAGTTCAGGCTCTTTTTCAATCATGAGAAGCAATCAACAAGCAGATCCACCAGGTGTATTTCGGTTGTATTCCCATTCCTCTAGTGTTTTCTTCGATACACCCAGAACTGCCGTAAATGTAAGTTGCGGCAAATTTGCAGAAATACAGATAGACTTTACTTCTTATCCCCCAAAAATTCGGGCCGGTTTAATACGCTCTCCAATCAAATGTTTTGGGCTACCTTGCCTTTTCCTGTTTGTGGCGGCGAGTGGGGATGGCAAGGAGCTTTCGTACCCGGCCCTCCAGGTGCTTCTCAATGGCCTGCAAGTGTTCCTCCGGCAGATTGAGGCTTTCATGCCGTTTGAATCGGAAGCCGATCATCCGCCGAAGCTGCTCTTTCTGCTTGGCTCCCATGACCTCCGCGCACACCTCCTCATAGGAGATGTTGTAGGGGTTGGAACGGGTTTTCGCATACTCGTCCAGATGGGCATAATCCTCTTTTCCGGCATAGCAGAACAGAGACAGCCCATTGTCAAAAATAGGGGCCGGGGCGATAATCTTCCCACTGTAGTTATTCCGCAGGACACCGAAGTTGCCGAAATGCCGATCCTCATTGTAGATTAGCGCGTCGAACACCAGCATACTGCGAAGCTGTTCAGAAAACTCTGCTCCCAGATTGTCATACCAGGCAAGGCAGGCGGCGATCCCACCCGTGCGCACAATGCGTCCAATGGGGATATACGCCGTGTCGATGTTCGTAAACAATTCGCATTTCGAGGCCGTAATGCCTTTCCAGTTTTCCAAATTGTAGTGGACGGCGTTTAACCCCATGGTTTCTGCAATCTGTGATGCATAGTATTCGCAGTAGGGTTCACGACCTGCATTGGACGCGCCGGTCGTACCGCCCTTATAGAGATAAATCCCATCGTGCTCCACATAGCGCCATGCCTTGGGCAGCATACCGCCGGTAGTAAGTTCTGGTGAAGTGGTAAACGCCTGTCGGCTCCCGCCTGCACCGGTATAAGCCACCAGCGCCAATATCTCGGAAAACCGGTTTTCGTAAAGGTTATACTCTGAAAACTTCCCCTCGAATCCTTCCGGCACGATCCAATAGCTGTCGTTGAGCGACAGCCCCTTGCACACATCGATAATTCCTTTGGTATCGTTGTGGCTGAGGCCTAAAGCTTTCAAAATCTCATCCACAAAGGCACGGTTTTTGGGGATAACCCGCCTCTCCAACCAGCGGATGACGCCCTCGCCGGTGCGCTCCATGTCCAAGGGAAGTAAATGGGCCTGTTCCCCATTGGTAGAGAGGATTTCTGCCACTAGACCGGACAATCCCTGCTTCTCCATGGAAAAGCGCATAAGTTCCGTGTCGTAGATACGGAAACTGTAAATGTTGCTCATAGGTTCCTCCTTGTCGTCCAAAAGAAGGGAAACATCTTTTCCCAGTGCGGACGCAATTTTCAATATCATATCCAGCGTGGGGTTTTGCAGGCCGCCCTCCAGGCGGCAGATATTGGATCGCTGGGTTCCCACACGCCTTGCAAGCTCCGCCTGAGAAACACCCTGTTTCAGCCGGGCTTCTACAAGCTGGGCGATAATTTTTTGCCGCCCACGCAGTTCGTCCATGGTATCACCTCTCTTATCTATAATGTTATCATAAAAGATAACATTATGCAAGAAAAAGAAATCTGTACAGTTTCATCATCCCTGCACCCTTGTATTCCTTAATAGAAATATCAATCTGGCGGCACAGATAGTCGTTCACATCCTTTAATGCGGACAGTATCCTTCTTATCGATTAAAATCACTTTTCTTAATAATCGGTGCTATTGCTTCTTTGATATCTTCAATCATGCTCATATCATAAATCCGGTAATGAAACGCAGCAGATACTTCTCTTCGATTGCCCTTAAAGTCAACAAATCCCATAGTTTTATCACCGCTAAGATCCAAAAATACGTTATCGGGGTCGGTAAACGTATGCCGTCTTTCCTTTATTTCAGAAATCATTTCTATAGGATCGTCATAGACACCATAAAATTTGAAATACCTTCCTTCGGTTCGTGTTAAAAAGACTTGGTACATCCTTACTTCTTCAGCCAGACTTTTTTCGCCCTGTTTTTCTTTCGCTGATTCTTGGGATGCCACAACACGGTTGACAACAAAGTACTCCTTTCCATCTTTTATCATATAAATTGGGGCGTATGTTCTGCCGATAAACGGGTCTTTATCCGTCCATTTTTCTTTTTCAACGAATGTAATCATTACTTTTTCCCTTTCTAAAAATATAACTGCGAAATAAACAATCCGTACTCTCAGTAATATCAACGGCAAAAAGAGCGGGTTTTCTTTAACCCTTCAACGTTTCCAGGTAATATTGAAATTCTTTTCTACCCAGCAACTGTCTGGAGATTCATAATCTCCTATCATTTTTCCTTTCTCATCGTAGATATTTCCACGATATATACAGTCACAATCACTGAAGTGAACATCTGCTGCATATTTTTTGGGGACAAAAACGTCCCCGTACCACATATCAACTTTATTTTTCATTTTTACTCCTTCTGTTTTGATATAACTTAAGAACTTTGTTATTCATTCGGTTGCCGGCCTGTAATGTCTGGGGCGCCCTCAAAAAGGGCGCCTTCGGACTACACTTCTCTCCTTTGCAAATACCGTTCAATTTCCGGGTATACAACGTCATCCGCTATGTCAATTAACGCTTCCCTTTGCTTACATGCAGATACTAAATCTCCAATCATTTTGTTCAGCAGGACATCGTCCTTTATAACTACGTTTTTATCTCCTGTTCCTCCAAACATTTCGACCCGCTCTTTTACCAATTCACTGCACAGCTCCCATAGGTACTGTTCATATATCTCTTTTTTCCTAGCCTTGAAAGAGCGCTGATACCAGACAATAAGCACACACATGATACCTGTAATCAAAAGGGACAGCGTATTAGTCACCAGAAACATCTCTCCGCTGCCGGTAAAGGTCAAACGAATGGCATATACCTCCATGCAGCCAATCCCTAAAAGCAATAGAAAATAGGTTTTTAGAGAGAAATCCTCAGCTGATTTTGTTCTGATCATCTTTGTAATCTGCGGTATGTATCCGACCCCAAGAATGATACCGCCCATCAACTGCAATAAATCGTACATCTATTCGCCTCCCTCTTCTAACACTTCTGGGGTTAAACCATCACACTCTTTTCCGTGTTCTTCTACCCTGTGCTCTGAAAATTCGAGATTATACCATTCAGTTCCACTGGCATCGCAATTAGAGCATGTCCATTGATATCTGTAACCACCGTCTTCTAAGCCGCCGTCACCATACTCCAACGCCTCACTGCCGCATTCGGGACAAAGCCCTTCCTCCTGTACTTCAAAATTTTCTTGTTCACCATCATCGGAAACGCTTACTGGTGTTTCATCGTCACAAAGGATTTCGTCGTGCTCTACATTGATATCAACGACTTCCCGACCGCCGATATAATAAAAGCCACGGCGATAAAAATACTCTTGTGGCACACTGCTTACTGCGTCTCCCCAATTAAAGTATCCGCCTGAATAGGAAATGGCTTGTTTTGCTTCCTTCGTTCCGGAGTTTAAAAAATCCTGTATAGCTGCGCGGAATTCTGCTTCTGGATTTTCCATATCCTTCAACGCCACAAAATTTTCGACCCAGATTTTCCAATCTTTCGTATTTAAGTCTCTGATAATCAGATTTATGAGCTTCATATTCTATCCTCCTGTTCGGTTATCTCTAATTCGTGAATGCTTTCGTTGACAATATCCATTGCCAATAAACTGGCTTCAAAGCCCGACTTACTGTATCCACATATACTACCGTATATAGCACTGGATATATCTGTGGGAATGTCAGAATTCAGCTCATCTAAGGCGCTGGTAATGCACGCCTCTGTAGAGTAGTCTCCTCCCCCATTTCCCCAATAATGAATCCAGCTTTGGCATTCCTCTTTTAGTCCTGGAATCGGTTCTTTTGAAAGTTTTTTTCGCCAATGTTCATATTCCCGGCACGGTTTGTCTATCAGTCTCAAAATGGTATTGGCTGATAGAAATCTTGCTAATATTTTTGAGATGGCTGCTTGTACCATATTTACTCCTCCATTTCTATACGGGCGTATGCTTTTCTGCCAATTTTGCAAAACTTAAGTTCTTTCAGTTGCGGCAGCCTTATACTGCAGTGTTTGGCGGCTCTTCGCAGTGTCTTATAATCTACATATTCCGGCAACCCTAAAACCACCGTTGCGTCCTTTCGAAGATTGGCGTAATATTTACCGTCAAAATCTCGTACTATTTCTCCTGATATCTTCTCTTTCCTTTCTTGTAAATGGTCAGAATTTTCTCTATTCATTCCTTACTCCTTTCGTCAATATAGATTTGCTATAAATATGAAAGAAGACGCATAAAACAAAGAAGCAGCTACCCCCTTATAGCAGGGTTAGCCGCTTCTTTTGTTGTTCTTTATAAATCCACTTCCAAGATATCTTCCGGCAAAACGGTTCGAAAACCATTTACGACCTTAATAAATCCGGGTATTTTGTCATCTTTCATGTGTGAGGCTGTTGACCAGTTGTCTTTAGATTCAAATACATATTCTGTTCCGCTCTCATCACTTTTGATTGCTGCGGCAAAAAAGTACGGGATATCATAGTGGCGTAATAAGCTTGTCAGGTGTTCCAGTACTGGCTGAATCTCCTTATCAAAAACAGTCTTTTTGTCAAATACTATGTATTGGGGCTGATTTTGCATATGTAACTCCTCCTTTATTGTTGAGACATTTTTTCAAAGGCTGATAACCAATCATCGTCATCTGTATCCTCTTCCAGATTGGATGATTGATTTGTTGTCTGCTGGGCAAATTCCGTATCAAATGGGATTGGTGATGATTTTTGTAGCTCCTCGTTAATCTTTCGGATTGGATATGCACGCTTCTGAATATGGACTTCAATTAGCTGGCTGTCTTTTTGAATTATATAGGGACGATAATCTATTGTTTCCATCGCATGGCGTAACAGTTCTTTGACGATCAGTCCTCTACTGCCCTTCTCTATATTTTGAAGCCATGCAGTTATTTCATCGTCCTCGCCCCTGTAAAATCGTACACCAATAGTTTTTGTATGCAGTTTTTTCTTCGGGACGGCCGGAAGAGGGATAACATACTGTCCTCCACTCACAACTTCCTGCAATACTTTCTTGACTAATATAGACAGCGAAGGGGTGTCTTCATCTGCATCCAACCATAGCAGGTCGATATCTTTTCCTGTTAACCGAAAGGATAAACGATAAATAACTGTACGCCTCATCTGTTTCTTCGAAGGGCAGCAGCCATAAACAAGTAATAGCCCCGTACAACATCGTAAATCTCCGGCAGATTATCATTTTGACTGCATTGAATTATGCGTAACCCGTCCATGTCCTTATATCGTTCTACAATTTGCTCAAACCACGCAACTCCAGTACCTCCTGCAGTTGCAATATAATCTATCTCTAAAAAACTATTATACGCCAATTCCAGCCTGTCCAGCAATTCATCTCCAACATTTTTTGTGTGTTTTTTCAAAATGTCTTCAAACGATACTTCCTTTTTCGTCCTTGCCTTTCGGTCAAAAACAGGAATAGCGCCGCTTTGTAAATAGGGCTGCAGTGAATGTACTGCAATCTCTGTGCCATACCTTTCTGTGATTTCTTCTGTTGTTCGTCGAAAAATCTCCATCATAGCTTTCGCCGGGAAGGTTTCTTTGTCAAGCACATCATGCGTCTTGGCTGAAATGCGGCAGGAATCTGTGGTCCCAAAGCCAGCATCCAGTAAAACTACTTCGCCCGCTCGAAAAATCTTTTTTCCCAATGGAGTCATGTCAGCCTTATTGTCCAAACAAAGCGAATAATATGCGCCCATAGGCTGTTGCGTAATGCGAACATTTTGTATGTCGATCTCAAATTCATATTTAGACCACTCTTCATTACCAAACTTCACCTCAAATTGGTGCTTTCCTGATAGTACTTCCATTAGAGGCTGTGCATCGCTGTTTAGATATTTAGCCGGAAGACCGCTTTGAACAATGATAGTATCTTCCGGTCTCATAGCTCCTACATGATTTGGCCTCATAGCCATTGCCAGTCCTGTCTGCACAAGCACACGGAACATATCGCTGTCGTACCGGTATCGGGAGTACAGCGTATTTACACTGTCATCCACATCGTCTGGCCGCAGTGAATTATTTGCTAACTCGCCAACATTCCATACCACTCCGTCAGAGCTGCGATAAAGAATATCAGAAGGTCTGGGCTTTCCAACTTCAACAATACCGCTTTTTCTCGGCCTTGCAAAACTCGGGAAACATAATACACAATTCGGTGAAAAGGCTTTAACTCCCGAGTAGCCTACATCAATCCCTATCGGCCAGTAACCCGCAACCGATATGTTTTTTCTGCAAATATACTGAGTCCTTGTCTTGTAATTTTGAATACTCATTTTTAGCACCTCCATTGCTTTAACATAAATATGACAGAATTTCAGAATTTTCATTTTCGCACGCAGGAAAGTTTTAAAAAAGAGGGAGCACATGTAATATGCTCCCTCCCAAACTCTAAATAAGAATTTCAGCAATATACAAATAACCGTTTTTCTCTACGATTGCAATTCCCACTGAAGTATAGCTGCCACTCATCCTAGCTGATCTGGAATACTCCTGTATTTGGAACCTATTATGAATATCTCTTGCAGTTTTCGACGCCGTTGTCCTCCATAATGTTTCAGAAGGTCCAGCCGAAGTTATGCCGAAGCGGTCCAACAAGTCAGATATATCTCCATACAAGGGTGAATCAAAGTCTGAGTGGTTGTAAATTGCCATATCTGCCGCTTTCAGAGCGGCAAGCTGATAGATCTGGCTGTTTGTTGACATGCTCAGGGGCTCCAGTCCATTGTCTCTTCTTTCTGCATTCAACATACTCAGTACGCTTTCCGATAAATCATTTCTGAAATTAAGACCTGAAGTAATCCGGTTAAATTCAGCAGGCAGTGTTGCTTCAATTCTACTGGAGTCCGGTGCTGTATTTCCGCCCGTAACGCTTTGTACCTTACTTACTTCTACAGGTCCGTCCTTTTTTGTGCTGATCAGCTTTCCATTGGCATCATACGTCCTGGTCACAATAGTCTGGTAAGTAATAATCCACCCGCCGTTGGTTTTCCGGTCCACAATTGTCTCCGTCTCCACGTAGCCGCCTCCAGTTATCGGCTCTTGCGCAACCCCTGGGCTGATAATAGTAATTCCATGTCCCGTTTCCTGATTGTTTTCTTCATAATTTTCCTGTGCCCCTTGCTGTTCATTTGGAGAAACAGCAGGCGTATTTTCATTTTTTTCTGATTCTGCCGGTTTGTCACAAATACGCCAATGGTAAACTCCTTCATCGTCCAGATAGCGTTCCATGTATCCTGTTATTACGCCATGTTCATTGACAACAGCATAAATATTTCCTTTTATCCGGTGATAATTTTCGGGGATCACCATGCCGTCCGGCGCTTCAGTATCGATTTTATTACCATGCTCATCAACTTCAATAAAACAGTAGGTGTCGTCCTCATTGCGGATATATTTAAAATACTGTACTGTCCCGTCTTCATTCGTTACTCTGTAAACATTCTCAAGCCCATCAACTGCCTCATAGCTTTCTGGGATATCTGGATTAACATCTTCCCATACCCATGTTCCGTTTTCCTGTTTGGTTCTGTGCCGATATCCTTCAATCTTCCCGTCTTCACCGATGACCATATATAGCTCATCTTCCCCTAAAACAGGAACATAGTTCAGCGGAATCTCAGGGTCAAGACACCAGTCTTCGTCAGCCTCTGGCATGTCTGCTGTCTGCAGCCACCATGCTCCTTCCTTGTAGTCTATTCCATAAGCATACGCGTCCGGGCGATTTTCCGGTTCCTTTGCCTTCACAACCCATAAGCCGCAAAATACTATCTGCAAACAGCAAAACAGAATAAAAAGCTTTCGCATGTTAAAACCTCCTTTCTAAATTTTATTGCATTAAAAATATGCTTGAATTTGCCCCAGAAGAGCATCTCCACAATTTCCTTACTCCCGAATATCCGGTGCATACCCTGTGTAAAACACGCGCATACGCTGTGTATGCTCCAGTCGTTTTCGAAATCCATGCGTTATATTTTCTGTTCCACGTCATATTTGAGCAGTTTTTGAGTAGCATTTGGAAGGAAAACCATGGAAAGCAATAGCTCCGGCCGTTTAATCTGCTCTCCTATCGTTTTTTTTAGAACCTGTCGGATTGTTCCAAACTGCTTCAAAACCACTTCTAAAGAGAGGCCGTTTTTCAAAATATCTTTGAATGAAAAATTTGCCTTTAATTTTATTTTTTTCCTCAATTTCTTTCATATTTAAGACAAAGGGGATAACCGCGTAGTCTTTCCCCAGGAAGGAGTCTTTCATATGTATGGATTGCCAGGGCCACAACAAAAATTGACGGAAGTTCAGGAAATGCTGCTCAACAAACGCCAACACTATTCTGCGAGTTTTCTCGACCGGGATACAGGAGATGTCAATATCTATGAGGCGCTGAGATATTTGTTTGAAGCGTATCTGGAATGGACCCCAATACAGGTTCGCAATAACCTGACAAAGGAAATCATTCAGTTATTAAAAATGGAACCTTTAATAAACCGTGTCCCCTGTCCGCCTGAATTGGACCGTAACCGGGACTTTGAGTTTGTTGCATGGTATCTCTATCCTGAAACCATCAACTGCACCAAAAAGGATTTGGCGATTAAGGTCTATCATCGTTTAAACAGCGGCGAAATATCACGGTTCCCAAAAGGTTATTTTGACGGCACCGTACAGGCATGGTTTCGTGCAAGGTGCGCTTTCCAATGCATGCTGATAGAGTATCTACCGCCATTTTCAAGTATCGAAGCATTATATTCTTACTTTGCCGGTCCAAAGGGACGTGAAGCTGTTCGTAAATACAAACTGCTTGTTCCCTTGCGGGAATTATATGACTCTCCACTGGATTATCTGCACGATTCTCTCAGTTCTCAACAAAAAGATGAAACACTCTATCTGAAATTCAAGCAACAGCAAAGTACCCGGCGAAAGACAGATGCGGAGGACGACACCTATGAAGATTAAATTAATGGCAGTCGTTCTTTCTATCCTGGTTATATTGACAGGCTGCGTCAGCCAAGGTCTTCCAGCCAATGAGTGGATCGTAGAACAGGATACAACTTGTTCCGATTTGGAACAGGCCAGTAAAAGTATCAGTGAACTGTTTTCTCTTTACATCATTGGGGCTGTAGAGCCATCGGATTTTGAAAATGAACTTGACCTGTTAATTATTCAGCTTCAGCTCAGCCAAGCGCAATACACTGAATCTAAATCCAACATCCAACCCGCTACGCATTCATATGCCTCTAAGAGTGGACAAGAAGCTCTCGATAATGCTTATTTAATCACCTTAGACTTTTTAAAGGATTCGGTGAATAGCAAACCGTCTGATTTAATTTACCCCTATTTAGAGTGGCGCGATTCCTTCCTCTCATGTATTGCAACGTATTTTACCGCAAAGAGTTTGATCATCGAAAACGAAGGAGGGGCACAATGAACAGCATATTCGCTTATGAAGGCAGCTCGAATGTGGGCTATCAAAAATCTATCAATGAGGACGATATCGGGGTCGTGGAATTGGACGGCGAAACCTTGCTTCTGATGATTGCAGACGGAACAAAAAGTGCGATAGAAACCAGATTTCAGCCGGCATCCATTGCTATACATGAAGTCAGCTCTTTTCTACAAAGGATTTTTAAACAGGCTCCTGGTTTACTAACGCAGTACTCTGAATTGTTTCTTGCTGAAGCTATAGAGCACGCTAATCGTGTTTTGAATGTCTTTTCTGTATGTGATGAGGACTACTATGCAGGATTTGGATGTAGCTTTACCTGTTGTCTCCTTTACAAAAAAGAAGAAAAAATCTATGCCACCGTAGCCAGTGCAGGAAATACCCGTCTATATTTGATTCGGCTTATAAAAGGTGTTCCTTCCATTCACCAGTTAACTACCGACCATACACGCGCCGCAGATATGGTTTTGTCGGGTCTTATAACGGAAGAACAGTATTACACGCATCTGGACAGGCTGGTCCTTACAAGCGGCTTAGGCGTCCTTCCAGAGCCCAGGATTCAAATCCTTGAGGATATCTCATTGAAAAAAGACGACATTATACTGATGACCACAGACGGCATACATTATGCCATTCGTCCGGAAGCG
>OGQB01002066.1_pt1 | contig 15488 bp, 8 predicted proteins | sample 1553071 | NCBI WGS metagenome assembly OGQB01 (sample SAMEA2580284, study PRJEB22360) | human gut metagenome | biome: human gut; feature: human-associated habitat; material: faeces | place: Denmark | collected 2008/2010
TTTGCTCATTGCACTGATCAGTTTTCCTTTGATCGTTGCAATCTTGTAGTAATAAGTCTTACCTGCCTTCAGACCCTTCTTGTTTGTAACAGAAGTTGCGTTCTTTCTGGTAGTAGCTACTTTTTTGTAACCGCTGTTCTTCTTGGTAGAACGATATACAACAACCTTTGCACCTTTTACTTTCTTCCAGCTCAGTTTTGCGTTCTTAGATCCTGCTGTTGCTTTCTGGATCTTCGGAGCTTTTGCAAGTTTCACTGCTACAGCTGCACCGGCTTTGCTTACAGCCTTGCCGTCTTTGGAAACTGCTACTGCGTAGTAAGAAGCACCTTTTACTGCTTTCTTATCTTTCACGGTCGTTTTGCCTGCTGCGGTTGTACCAACCTTGGTTGCTTTGCCTTTCACTACACGGTATACATCGTAGGATGCAGCATCTTTTACTGCTTCTACCGTTACATTTACAACCACACCTGTTTTGGTAACTTTTGCTTTTGCTGCTTTTACCTTCGGTGCATCCAGAACAACTGCAGGAGTCTCTGCCTTCTTCAGGGCTGCCTGTGCATTTCTAAGTGCCAGTGTCAGGCTTTCCAGGGTTGCTTTATCTGCATCTGCCGGAGCATTTTTCAGTGCCTTGTAAGCTGCATCAAATACTTTCCAGCTTGCTTCTTCATAATCTTTCTGTCCTGCATCTGCAATCGCCGCTGCGTCTTTCAGTGTGTTGGCTGCGTTTTCTTTTGCTTTTTCCAGATCAGCTGTTTCCTGAAGTACCAGAGCATCTTTTGCATCATTCAGATCTTTGATTGCCTTTTCAAGTTCTGCTACGGTTACTCCGTCTTTGCCCGGAACATCTTTCACTGCTTTATATACTGTCACTGCATTATTATAAGATGCTACTGTATATTTGTTACCATTTGCCATCAGATCATCATAAACAGCTGTCAGCAGACTGTTCAGTTCTTCTTTCTTAGCAGCAACTTTGGTCTTCAGACCTTTCTTCGCATCGCTGATTGCTTTGATTGCGTCTTCAATTTCGGCCTTGGATACATCTGTCTTGTCTTTCAGTGTATTTGCTTTTGCAAGAGCATTCTTCAAATCCGCATAGCTTTCTTCTGTATAATCAGCTTCTTTTAAATCTTTTACAGAAGCGATTTCTGCTGCCAGCTTTGCTTTATCTTCTGCGGATGCTTTGTTTGTTGTAACAGTCAGTGTGATCTCTTTTGTGCTTGTCTTGGTTGCATCAGATGCCAGAGTTGCTGTTACTTTTACTTTTGCTGTACCTGCTGCTGTCACTGTCACTGCATTGTCTTCTACAGTTGCACCTGTTGTACCTGCGTCTGTTACTGTGTAGGTATAGTTTACAGTTCCGTCATGTCCTTCTACCTTGCAGTCACCGGTTACCTGTGCTTTTGCACTCAGTGTTACTGTCTTGCTGTCTTCTACGCCAAGAGCAATCGTCTGATCTGCAACACCTGTGATCTCGCCAACTACACAGGAGCAAACAATTTTTGCAGTTCTCGGGAATTCCTTGGTAACAGTCATGGTTTTTCCGTCTGCTGAAATCGTAACGGTTGCACCGTCTACGCTTGGTTTGCTGATGTCAGTAAATTTGAATCCGGAAGGAGCCGTGTATACGGTTGTTGCCGTGTATACAGTCTCTCCTGCAAACTTGGCATCTTTTTCAAGAGCAGTACCGTTTGCTGACCATGTTGTCACTGCTGTGTATGGAATTGCAGAAATATCAGCATCTGGTGCCACCTTTTCCAGAGCGGCCTTGATCTCATCATAAGATTTTGTCAGACCTTCTGAATAATCGGTGCCTTTGTAAAGTTTGATATCTGCAATCTTACCATCTACCTGATCCAGTGTGGAGTATTTAACACCGTTTCCATCTGCCTCGTGGTTTGTACTCTTTTCAGTATTGTATCCGATTGTAAAGATACTGGATGCATAAGATTTAAATACAACCTGGTATCCATCTGATGCATTTACTCTTCCCGGTGTAGCTTCACCAGCTTTTCCATCTACATAAAGCTGCATATTTGTTCCGGTATATACCAGTGCGATATCATGCCACTCTCCCCAGAAGGTATCGGCATCATATTTATACTGTACCTCCGGCCATTTATCTTGTGCATCGCAGCAGTACAGGATCACGCGGTCATTTGCACCGTCTACCTGGATACCATACTGAGAATCCATCTTACCAAGGATATTTACAACTTCATCAGTTTTATTGTTCAGTTTTACTTTTGTGCGAAGAACCATCGGTGTATCGCCGGATACATCAAATTTATCATTGTTTGCTCCGTTGTTCGGTGCAGTCAGTCTTCCCTGGAATGCCAATACGCCGCCATCTTTAACGACCGTTGTCGGAACGTCATCTTTCACTTCCAGTGTAGCCGGTTTCGCAGACTGGTCTTCCATTGCAACATAGCTTGGTACTACTGCGGTTTCTCCGGCTACCGGTGCTGTATAAGAAAGCCTCGGTGCTGTGATCACAGAATCTTCGGTAACTGGCGGAGCCGGTGTTTCAGCTTTTTTCAGTGCTTTGATCGCATTTGCCAGTGTATCTGCGATTGTCTGAACATCCTCATCTTTTGTCTCGTCGGTAACAGCGTTTGCTGCATCCCAGGCTTCTTTGAATGTCTTGTAAGAATCCTCGGTATATTTATCAGCAGATTCTACTTTTTCTGCATCTGCAAGTGCTGCTGCCAGAGCTTTGCGTGCCTCGGATACTTCTGGTGTTTCTGTATCTTCTTTTCCGATTACGCCAAATTCTGCTGCATTGATAAACATATTGGTCTGAGCACCAGCTGTCTTGATCGCTTTCACCTTAACGTCTGTAACACCTGCATATGTTTTGTCAAAAGTTACGGTCCTTTCAACGAAGTTCTGGTCTGCACCATCTTCTGTTTCTTTCACATAATTCCATGCGGTTTCGCCTTCTGCTTTTCCTGCCAGAGTCCAGTTTTTACCATGATCGGTAGATACATAAACTTCACATTCAGAAATAGCACCATTTGCAATGTTACCGCTTCCATCGTAATGATTTCTTGGCATGTAAGTCAGGGAAGTTACGGTAGATGCTTTTGCAAGTGTGATGGTGTAAGTGTTATTGCCGGTCAGTTTTCCATCAGAATAAGTTACTTTTGCTTTGGAATCATCGCTCCAGTTTGTATGCCAGAAAGTTTCAATATTTCCATCCAGTGCATTATCTATTGCACCATCTTCACCTTCTCCATCATGTTCCAGCTCTTCACTGTCAGCCTTACCTGTCAGTCCTTCCAGTTTTGCATACTGTACTTCGCCTGCCGGTACGCTGAAAACCAGAGTCAGGGTCATAATTTTTCCTTCGCCTGATATAACTACATCTGATGCATTTACAGCAACTTCTTCCTCTCCAACCTGGATTTTCTCCGGAATACTAGTTTCATCAAATATATTTCCTTCTTCTGCTGTCAGAGCGATTGTTAAAGTATAATTCTGTCCGGCTTCAAATTCTGCTACTGTGTTGCCATCGGAATCTGCCCATGCAGTTGCAACGGTGTACCCTTCCGGCTCAGCCGCAGTTACGTCAGCAGGTGTCTCTCCTGTTACAGGTGCAACTGCTGTAAGTACAGGCTTACTTATGACTTTGTCTTCTGCAACAACTTCTTCTGCTTTATAAATATCAATCGCTGCGGCATTAATATAGGCATCTGTCTGATCGCCTGCTGAATGTTTTACTTCGATACGGATATGTTTTGCTGTTTCCGGCGAGAATGTCACATTTTTTTCATCAGAATTATTCTCCCAATCTGCTGTTGCCACCTGCTTCCAGTCTGTGATCGCAGAAACGTCATTAACATCTGCATTGGAGATATAAATATTGGCAGCGGTAATTCTTCCGTTTGCAACACCATTTCCTGATCCCTGACGAGGCAGATAAGCAATCTTTCCGATCGTTTCAGAGCCTGCAAGGTTGATATACAGATTGTTTCTGGAAATCAGTTCAGTCGGAGTAGTCATCGTTCCAGGACGTACTATTTCAGTAAATCCTTCATCTGCGGCAACTGTTCCGCCGTTTCCGCCCCAGCTTGAATGGTATCCTGTAGCTTCATTGTTATCCACAAGATTCTTCAATGCTGCATCGCCCTGGGAGGAACACTCTGCTTTTGCCAAAATATTGCCACTGTCTATTTTTGTACTGTCATCCCTGTATACATAAAGTTCTTTGCCGGAAATAAAAGTATTGTTCGGATCACCTGCAGTGTTCAGTACTTCTATCTTAATTTCTTTCACATCACTTATTGCATCTGTAAATTCTATCGTTGCTTTACTTTCTGTAAAACTCAACGTATATGGATCTTCCTGTACTTTCTTGAATTCTGCATTTTCGGCTGATGTCTTATAATAAATATTGCATTTTGTAATCGTACCATTATTGCCTGCACCATTTGAAACATATTCCAATTTTTTGACAGTTGATGCTTCAGTCAAAGTCAAGGTGATATTGTTGTTCGAATTCATGATAACTTCGCCGCCCTGTTTAACCGGCTGATTATCACCTTCCCATGCTGAATGCCAGTAGTCGTCTGGGTTTCCATTTAATACAGCATTCATTGTATTTGTTCCATTAGCACAATCTGCTGAAGCTGTCAGACCCTCTGTAAGTTTTGTATAATTATAATTCTTTGTTTCTGCTTCTTCTGAAGCTGCAAGAGCACTCAATGCTCCAAGTCCGGATACCGGTGCACTTGTCACAACCATAGTACCTACCAGTAATCCTGCTAAAACCTGTTTGAATTTCATACGTTTTTACCTTTTCCTTTCATAAATATTTATGGCAGACATCTGTATCGCTGTCTGCTTCTCCCTGTGGTAACTGCTGTTACTGCACTGTGAAACATCTCATGCTGTTCCACTCTTATTTTATTCCAAGACTTCTTCGCCTCAAAACTAGGTATAGTATACTATACTTTTTATTCTATTTCAAGTCTTTTTGAAACTTATCACCAGTTTTATCACCAATATTGCGTTTCTGTTTTATTATTTGTGCTGCTTTTTTAATTATTTTCTGCTATTTCCTGCATTTTTCGTGCATATCAAAACCATTTTTTTGAGAATTCTTTTGCTGCACAGGTATATCAAAAGCAGGTGTATCAGCTTTATATCGCTGATACACCTGCCTGCCGAACATCACACCGTTTTAACGTAAGTTACTCGATCGGATCGGTTTCGATGATGAATTTGACGTTGCTGTCCACACCGGATGCTTTTCCGCTGAAAGTATCGTATGTACACTCGTCAGAGCTGAGTGCTTTGATACGGTCGATCACCGTGAGCAGATCATCTTCTACGGTTTCTTTGAGTTTCTTGGTGCCTTCTTCTTCGAATTCAGAAGTTCCGTCTGCCAGTTCTTTTGCTCCGTCTGCCAGCTGGCTGATACCATCTGCTACCTGTCCGCTTGCACTCTGAAGGGTACCGGCTCCTGTGAAGAGCTCATCTACGCCGGAAAGCAAGGTTGCAGAGCCATCTGTCAGAGTTGCATTATTAGATACCAGGGTAGATGCTCCTGCCGAAAGCTGCGTGGAAAGCTGAGATACACCGCTTGCCAGCTGTTTGGTTCCTTTCTGCAGTGTCTTGACCCCTGCATTCAGTACCGGTGCGTTCTGTTTCAGTTCTTTTGCTCCGGATGTAAGCTGATCGTTGTATGAGCCAAGTGAATCGAATCCGCTCAGCAGACTTGCGATTCCGACCCCCGCGGTCGGAAGAGATGTAGTCTGTGTTTTCAGAGTCTTTACATTTCCGGCAAGTGTGTCGATTGCAGCATCCAGTCCCTGCATGCCTGTATTCAGTACTTTGACACTGGTTGTCAGCTGTGTCATCGGTGCTTCCGGAATACTCACACCGGAAAGTGTTGCCAGTTTTGTCTGCATGCCATCCAGTTTTGTGCTCATCTGTCCAGCTGCACTCTGAAGGGTCTCAAGGCTGGTCTTCATACTCTGAAGGGTTGCCGTCAGTGATGCCGTGTCGATACCCGGCATACTGATTTCGACATCCGGTGCCGTTACCTGATCTACCGCTGTCACGCCAGTAGTATCTGCAGATACGGTGGTATCCACTTTGGATACGCTCGGCAGATTTGATTTTGCAGCGGTCAGAGAATTTACCAGATCTGTATTGCCGGCTGCCTGTGCTGCTGCAATCGCTGTATCAAGAGCGGCTCTTGCACTCTCAATCTGACCATTCGCCGTGTCAATCTGACCATTTGCCGCTGCCACCTGGCTGTTTGCACTTTCAACTGCAGAATTCACAGAGGATTTTGCTGCATCGAGTTTGCTGTTGCGGTCTGCAATCTGTGCATTGACATTCTGAACGGATGTGCCCATTGCTGTTGCGATCGCAGTCTGTGCCTGTGTCTGTAAAGTAGTAAGGGTAGTGCGGATTGTCTGAAGCTGTGCTGCCAGTGACTGTCCGTCTGCCATCAGCTGTGCTGCCGGTGCTTTGATGGAGCTGTCTACTGCACCTGAAAGTTCTTTGCCCTCTGTAATCAGTTCACTTCCTGTCTGAGCAAGTCCGTTAACCTGTGATGCCAGTCCGGACAGACTTTCAAGAGAACTCTCAAGCTGTGCCGTTCCGGCTGCCAGAGCAGAAGAAGCCGCCTTGAGATCTTCCTGTGTACTGCCTTCTCCGTCCATTGCGGCATACATCTGATCGATCGCTGTGCTCACCTGTGAAAGACCTGTTGTCAACGGTTTCAGTGCTTTTGCACCGTCTGCCAGTTTCTTTTCACCTGCGATGTAAGAAGTCACACCGTCTGCCAGTGTGGAGGTTCCTTTTGTATAGGTCTGTACACCGGATACGATGCTGTTTACACCATTTTTGTATTCTGTTACTTTTCCGGTCATAACACCCTTGCTTCCGAGATATTTCTGGATACCCTGATTCAGCTGTTCTGCACCCTGTGTATAAGCGTTGATTCCGCTGTCCAGCTGTTTTGCACCGCCGTTCAACTGATCGATACCATCCTTTAAGGTCTGGATTCCGTCATCAAACTCTCCGTATTTCTCATTCAGAGTATCTGCACCGTCAGACAACTCTCCGGAACCATCAACCAGTTTCAGTGCAGCATCCTCGAGATCATCCAGGGCATCTGTCAGCTCATCGGTATCCGAGATGCTGTCCACATCCAGCTGTTTTAAAATGTCCGTCATTGCTACGGTGAAGGTGGAGTCCATCTCGAAATCCGTTACATCCGCTGTAATCTCCAGACTCTCTGGAAGTGTGATATCTTTTTTCTGATCTTTGGAAAGGTTCAGGCTTTCTTTTAAACCTGGCATTGCCACACCGATCACAATATTTCTGCTTCCATCGGATACCACTTTTCCATTGTCGATCACAATGTTGGAAAAATGTTCATCCGGAAGGATCATTCCGGTCACCATAACAAATGGATTATAAATATTTTCTGTCTTGCCATCGATTTTTGTTGTTGTTTTTGCTTTGTTTTCATAATTTACCTGAATCTTCAGTTTTCCACTCTTGCCGACCAGATCATTTGGATCTGTTTCTACACCATCCAGAAAATATTTAAGCTTTACAGATACCGGAAGTTCTTTGCTTGTAGTACCCTGATAATAAATATCGGAACCGTCTGCCTGCCAGCTCATGGAGTCACCGCTTCCGGTGTAAGTTTCATCGCCCTTTACATTCTCGATATCCTGCAGATCGGATTTGTCTTTTATCGTACTGTCACCATTGCTGTTTTTCAACCAGTTTGATACGGTAACGTCTGTCGTATTTCCGGATGCATCCGCATTGACATAAACGGTTTCTTCTTTTGATACATCTGCGGCAGCTGCACTTACTGGCACGCCACCCCTTACAGCAGCCATTCCCACTGCAATTCCTCTATAAACAACTTTTTTTGTATTTACATTTTTTCTGTTTTTTTTTGCCATGATCTATTACCTCCTGCTGCCGCCTCTTCTGCGACATTTTCTAAGCCAGCCCCTCTTTTCACGTGACATTATATGCTTTGCGGCTTTTATATTTCATTAGTCACTATTGAGATGATGTATAATTTTTCGACACATTTACGGAAGTGTACAATTTTTTTACATCGCCGCTTCCTTTGCCTATTTTTCTTCTTTCTAAGAAGTAGTATAGTAGAAAAAAGTTAAGAATACTATAGAGTTTGTTTGTGTTTTTTTCTCATAAATGAAAAAGAAGGTGATATTTTGAATACACAAGACGTAACACGCTCCGTTATCCGTCTGGAACTCGCAAGAGCTTTTCGCGGTATGGAAAGTAATCCAAAACGAACGCTCCGCAAACTGGCAGATCTCGGAAAAGTATGTGCCAGAGGATCGGTGCAAAAAGAAATATTCGGCATTTTTCAGCAGTGTCTCAGATATAAAGACAGTCCTTATTTTTCTGTTATGCAGAATCTCGTCAGAAATGTATCGGCAGAAAATCTGACTACTTTCGGTATGAACCTCGGTTATAACAGCTGGACGGACGGTGCAAAAAAAATCCGTGCAAAAAAGGATAATGAAGGCATCTTAACTTCCTGGATCCAGATACTGGATCTCTCACAGAGCGAATGGACAGTTGAAAACCTCAATGCTTTTATTGATTTTTGGAAAACATATGGTGTCTGCACTTATGCTTTCCTTCCATCTGCCTCCTTTTCAGAGAACACGTTTCTGCCGGAGGTATTTCAAAAGCAGAATGACTGTGCATTCTTATGGTTTCTTCCGGATCTGGATTCTTTCTGTATCAATATGGATGATTATAAAGATGTGCAGAATGTAATGCCAATCTTCAAAATGGAAGCTTTAATGGAATCTGAAATCCATCAGATATTAAGTGCCCACAAAAAACTTTATGGCGTTTATCAGCTATATAATGAACAGAATATCCGGGAATGCATTTCACGGAAAAGTCTGGGGCTTCTGTCTTCTCTTGGCACACCATTTCTGTTTTTTTTATCAGAAGACAGAAAAAGCGACACCAGCAGTGCCGCTTCCAGATTTGCCGTGGATACCCGCATGAAGCAGGCATATCCGTTTTTAGCTGTTGATTTTTATTCTGATATCACACGGATCAATGAGATTATTTCAGGTGATCCGCTCCCGATTCATATCACAGAACGGATGAATCGGCTGCTTTCTTCTGTTTAACTTCCAGAATCTTTTTCGCCCCCAGGGAAATTGTCTCATCCAGCTGTCGGACAAATTCTCTGGGCTGCATAATATTCTCATCCATTACCCAGCGGATAATCGCCATCAAAAAAGCATCTCCGAAAAACCGCAGAAAAAAAGCTTCTTCTTTTCCGACACCCATGATCTGATCCGCAAGATACTTCAGATATGGATCCATCACTTCTGAAAAATATTCCTGGAAAGAATTCTGTCCTTCCATCTTCAATGCCACACGGTAAAAATCTCTTTCCTGATATAGATAATCGCAGATATCTTCCAGAAGCTGCAATGCATCTTTATATTCCTCCAGATGGATATTGCTCACAAATTCTGTATAAAAGATCCAGTTGATCAGATCGTACTTGTCTTTGAAATGATAATAAAAACTGTTGCGATTCATACCGCATGCTCCGCATATATCGGAAATGCTGATCTTGGAAAGCTTTTTTTCTTTCATCAGAGCTTTCATCGCCGCTGCCATCGCATTCCTTGTGATATTGGAATCTGCCATTTTCTCACCTCATAAACACACTTTTCCTGTATCTTATACCATCCTTCCAAAAGGTGCAAGCAACTTTTTTCCATTTTATTGCATTTTTTTCACTTTTCTTCTATACTGAATGAAACAAAACAGTATCTGTAATATCGGGCACAGGTCGAAGGACTTCCTGCCAAAATTGTAAGAATGCAACTGAAATCGGAAAGGATTATATATGAAAAAATATCATTTATTTTTGCCTCTTCTTGGCATCCTGCTGCTGGTTTCCGGCGGATGCAGCAAACGAAAGGAACCGAAACCTCTGATCACGGAGGCTCCTGCAGTGGAAACAGAAATCGGAGGCTATATAACAGAAACTGAAAGCAGCACGCCGGAATCACAGTCCGTATCCGGTACGATCCGCTTGCCGATCCAGGAACCGGAACACCAAAAAGAATCCAGCACAGAATCCGAAGTTGTTTCTGCATCTATTTATATAGGAAGCAATGGAAGTTTCCGTGCTTATCCCTATGCCGGCGGAGATATTGTCACGCCGGAATCTCTGATCGCTGCAATGGCTGATCTGACCGGATGGAATCTGGATCTTGCCGAATCTGTCACCGGAGAAAATGAGAACAGTCTCACAGTCTGTTTTGCCAGATCCTGCTCTCTTTTTACTGGCACTGCATCCGCTGAAAAGGAAGCATTTCCCATCTACAGCAAGGATCAGCTTTATCGTCAGATTCTTGACAGTATCTGCTATACCTTACAGGTGAATTTTTCACAGGATCAGGATCTGTCCATCTATTATTGTACCGTCGATAAAAACGGAGAAAAAATCCCCATCGAACTGGAAGATCTTGGCATCACTGTTCCTTCCGGAGAACCTTACCAGCACTTCCCTTCTTTTTAGGATCTGTCTGCATTTCACACAATTTTCAAACAAAAAACACAATTTCATCTCATATCAAACACACAATCCTTATAAAATATTGAAAAGATTGAAAATCAGGGCGTTTTTGCCCTGATTTATAAGATCATATGTTATTTATTTAAGGAGGATATTGTTTTGATTGAAGTCAGACACTTAACCAAACGCTACGGTGACACGCTCGCTGTAGACGATTTGAATTTCACGATTGAAAAAGGCCGTATTTATGGATTCTTAGGTCCAAACGGTGCCGGCAAATCCACCACAATGAATATCATAACCGGTTATCTCGCTTCCACCGACGGAAGTGTTACAATCAACGGACATGACATTCTGGAAGACGCAGAAGCCGCAAAAAAGAACATCGGTTATCTGCCGGAACTGCCGCCGCTTTATTTTGATATGACGGTAAAAGAATATCTTGCATTTGCCGCCGAGCTGAAAAAAATCCCAAAAGCGGAACGGAAAAATCAGATAACCAGAGTATGTGCAACCACAAAACTGGATGCCGTACAGAACCGTCTGATCAAAAATCTTTCCAAAGGTTACCGTCAGAGAGTAGGACTTGCACAGGCATTGCTCGGATCACCGGAAATCCTGATCCTGGATGAGCCTACGGTTGGTCTGGATCCAAAACAGATCCTGGAGATCCGTGATCTGATCAAAGAACTCGGAAAAGAACACACGGTTATCTTAAGTTCCCACATTCTTTCGGAAATCAGTGCTGTCTGCGACTACGTCCTGATCCTTTCACACGGAAAACTGGTAGCCAGCGACACTCTGGAAAATCTTACTTCACTGATGCAGGGACAAAATAGTCTGATCGTAACGGTGAAATCTTCCAAAGAACAGCTGAAAGAAATTCTGCGAGGCATCACAGCCGTGAAAGAATTTCACTTTATGGGCGACTGCGAAGAAGAACATTGTGTAAAAGCAGAGATCAAAACCGATCCTTCTTCCGATATCCGGGAACTGCTTTTCTATCAGCTGGCAGAAAAGAATCTTCCGATCCTTGCCATGCAGCTTGTGAGACTGTCACTGGAAGATATCTTCCTCGAACTGACTGCCGATGATCAGGCAGCAAAAAAAGTGATTACCGGTACACCATCTTCCCCTACAGAAAATGCGGACGATACCGATACCGACACGACAGAATCGGATACAGAGAAAGGAGACAACGAAAATGCTGTGCATATGTAAAAGAGAAATCCGAAGTTTTTTTCATTCTATGATAGGATGGGTGTTCGGTGCATTCCTGCTTCTGATGGCGGGGATTTATTTTACTGCCTATAACCTGAATTATGGCTATCCACTGTTTCGTTTTACGCTAAGTAGATGCACCTTTCTGTTTCTGATCGTGTCACCGATCCTTGCCATGCGAACGCTTGCAGAGGAACGCAAACAGAAGACGGACCAGCTGCTTCTCACTGCACCGGTGACGGTATGGCAGATTGTGCTTGGAAAATACCTGGCACTGATCGTCACTTTTCTTCTTCCGGTCGTGATCCTGTGTTTCTATCCGCTGATCATGGCACAGTACGGAAGCATTGCTTTTGCATCTACTTACGTGGCACTGCTTGGTTTTTTTCTGCTTGGATGTACCTGCCTGGCTGTGGGACTGTTCTTCTCGTCTCTTACGGAAAGCCAGATTCTTGCCGCAGTCGGAACCTTCGCTTTTCTGCTGGTATGTTATCTGATGGATGGAATCAGCGGATTTTTCCCGGAAACTGCCGGTGCTTCCTTTTTTGCACTTGTTGTCATTGTTCTGCTTATAGGTTTGCTGATTTATCATACCACACAGAACATCCTGCTTCCGCTTGTGATCGGTGTCATCGGTGAAGGTGTCCTTGCCGTTCTTTATTTTGTGAAACAAAGCATGTTCGAAGGCATCATCCAGAAAATACTGAATCTTTTCAATATGTCCAGTCACTTCAGCAATTTTACGAATAGTATTCTTGATCTTACCGGTGTTGTCTACTATCTTTCCTTTATTGGAATTATGCTGTTTCTGACGGTTCAGAGCATTCAGAAAAGACGTTGGAATTAGGAGGTTGTCGCCATGAACATCAATTTAAAATCAAAAAAGCCGGCTAATATGCTGCAGCCAAAAAACAAAAAACTTTTAAAGAAGGGATCTTACAGCCTTGCTTTTACGGTTGTCGTCCTTGCGATCGCCGTCTTTCTGAATCTTCTGATCGGTGAGCTTCCTTCCTCTGCAACGAAAATAGATGTCAGTGAAAATAAACTTTACAGTATCGGTGACGTGACAAAGAACGTTGCTTCTTCTCTGACAGAAGATGTTACCCTTTATCTTCTTGCAGAAGACGGAAGTGAGGATGCTACATTAAACGAACTTCTGACACGTTATGCAGATCTCTCTTCTCACATTAAATATGAGAAAAAGGACCCGGTTCTGAATCCAAGCTTTGCTTCTTCCTATACCGACGAAGATCTTGCTTCCAACAGTGTGATCGTTGTCAGTGACAAACGAAGCAAGGTGATCCCTTACAGTGATCTGTATGAAAGCAGTGTCAATTACCAGACTTACTCTATGGAAACAACTGCATTTGACGGTGAAGGTCAGATCACCAGTGCGATCGCCTATGTCACAACAGAGGATCTTCCGATTCTGTATACATTAACAGGACATGAAGAAAATGATCTTGATTCCTCCATGCAGTCTGCTATCGAAAAAGAAAATATCGAAGTTCAGGAACTGAATCTTCTCACAGCCGGAACGGTTCCGGAAGACGCATCCTGCCTGATGATCAATGCTCCGCAGAAAGATTTCTCCGACGATGAGACCAGTGCCATTCTGACCTATCTGCAAAATGGCGGTCATGCTTTTCTGGTATCCGGATATACCACAACGGAAATGCCGAATTATCATTCTATTCTGGAACAGTATGGCGTTTCTATTGAAAAAGGCGTTGTTCTGGAAGGTGACAACAATCATTATGTTTCCGGAAATCCTCTTTATCTGGTGCCGGAGATCCAGTCCTGCGATGCTACCGGAAGCCTTTCCGGCTCAAACAGCTATGTGCTGATGCCGATCGGTCAGAGTATCAAAACACTGGACAGCAAATCCGATGACATCACAGTAACCGATATGCTGACTTCTACCAGTTCTGCATATTTAAAAGCAGATCCGGAAAATATGGAGAGCCTTTCCAAAGAAGAGAACGATGAAAGCGGTCCGTTTACTCTGGCAGCAGCCATTACCGAAGCCATCGGAAGCGGATCTGATTCCGAAAAAGAGACCGAAACAGAAACTATTGTAGAAGGAGAAAGCAGTGCTTCTCAGGTTGAGGCTGAAAGCAAAACAGAAGCTGCCGAAGATGCAAAAGAAACCAGGCTGGTCGTTCTTGCAAGCAGTCAGTTTCTGAGCAGCAATACAGACTCTGCTGTTTCTGGCGGCAATACAAAACTTCTCACAAACGCTTTAAGCTGGATGTGCGGACAGAGTTCCAGTATCTCCATTCCTTCCAAGAGTATGCAGCTGTCTTATCTGACCCTGACATCTGCAAATGTCAACCTCTGGAGCATTATTACCATTGCCGTTCTTCCGGTTCTGTTCCTGGTAACCGGCGGTGTGATCTGGCTGAAAAGGAGGAAAAAATAATGAAGAAAAAATCATTCGGACTGGCTGCGGCCGTTGCTGTTCTGATCGTACTTGGCGGCAGTTATGCACTGCTTGCCAACCATAACCGGATACAGGAGTCGGAATCAGCTGCTGCGGAATCGGAAACTGGTGTAGCAGTAGCAACGATCGCCTCTGATAAAGTCTCTTCTTTTCAGCTGGCAGACGGTGATACTTCTTTTACGCTGACAAAAACAGACAACAGCTGGATCTGTGTTCAGGACGAGACGTTTCCGTTATCCAACGATGCTGCTTCCGAACTGGTAAATACCTTCACTTCCCTCCAGGCTGTGCGTGATCTTGGCACTGCACAGGATGGGGAAAATTATGGATTTTCGGAAAACGCTCCTACGGTCACGCTCACTTCTTCCGACAGTACAAACTGCAGCTTTGTTCTTGGCGAAGCCAACAGCATGACCGGTGATTATTATCTGAAACGTGAAGACAGCGGAGAAATTTATACCGTAAGTTCTTCCCTTGCAGATTCCTTTCATAAAACGTTAACGGATCTGGCTGAAATCGAAAGTTTTCCGACGATTTCTTCCGATAATGTCCAGGAGCTTTCGATAACCAAAGAAGGTACGACACTACTTTTTGAGAGCAGTACCACCGGTTCGGTAAAAACCTGGCAGATTTCCCAGTCTCAGGACGGAGGTAAAACAGAAAGTACTCCTGAAAAAGCGACCGTAAACACCGTGACAACCCTTGTGGACCACCTCGGAAATCTTTCTTTTGACAGTTTTGTGGATCATAAAGAAGAAAACAAAGAAAAATACGGACTGAAGAATCCGTCCATGACGATAAACTTCCAATATACCGAAGCGACAAATTCGGATGATGCTACAACGGAAGCCGAGTCAGAAACAGACACTTCTTCCGAAACAGAAAGCGAAACAGCAAACGAAACCGAACCTGCCGAAATTCTCAGCGGAACTCTCTATGTGGGAGAACAGGCTGAAGACGGATCTTACTATGTTCAGCTCGATGGAAGCAATAATATTTATCTGATGTCAGCGGATAAACTGTCCGCATTCCAGGGATTAAATTACGATGATTATCCGGAGAGTGAAGAAGAAAGTACAGAAAGTGAAACCTCCGCCGAGTAGAAATTTACTGTTTTTTCTTTTTCAGTACAAAAAGATGAAATGAAAGTGTTATAGAGTGCCGGACGCAAAAAGACAGGGCACGTGACACGCATTGTTTCCTGTTCGGCACAATTCTACACTTCACATTCCCTTTTGTCTGAAAGAAGAA
>OGQB01002070.1_pt1 | contig 15472 bp, 22 predicted proteins | sample 1553071 | NCBI WGS metagenome assembly OGQB01 (sample SAMEA2580284, study PRJEB22360) | human gut metagenome | biome: human gut; feature: human-associated habitat; material: faeces | place: Denmark | collected 2008/2010
CGAGATTCATTACTGCTGACTGCTCGTCATTTTGCATATTAAACATTATTTTCCACCTCCTGCAAGTACTCCTAAGTTATCAATGACAGAAATAAATGTACCTATTAGCTGTTCACTTGTATCAGTTGGCAATGATTTTAATTTATCAATCATTACAACCATTCTCTGTGAGCTAATTCCAAGTATTGTATTTGGATCAGTATTATACACATCTGCAAACTTACAAAGCATTTCCACTGTAAGGTTTCTGCTTCCTCTTTCAAGCTGCATTATGTGTGATTCGCTTTTATCAACTATGTCACTTACTTCTCCCGGTGACAATTTATTTTCTATTTTTAACTGTCTTAAATTAACTCCTGTTTCTATTTTGTCATATTTCATTCTGTTACCTTCTTTAAAATAATATTTGTTATAAATGGTAACTTACATCTACATAGTCATCACGTCTGAATGCCTATCGACTGTTTTCACAACAGAGAAACGCCTTATTAAATCTCCTACACGATAGTTGTTCCTTTTTTCTCTGACCGTCGCCAGTATAAATCTGCCTCGCTATAATACTAACCTTTCATTTCCTGTAAGTGGTGTCAGCTTTGAACCAAGTTCTGCAAAACTTCGAAACATTGATGCCTCAATTGTTGCAAACTGCGCCTTTGCCTCCTCAAAATTCTTTCTCTCAATTGTTATGGTAAGATATCTTTCCTGCTCAATGCCCTGTCTTCCCTCAAGTATCTTTTCCTCAATGATTCTGTTGTAACTTTCCCTCATCTTATCGAATCCGTCATTTCTGTACTTAAGCATTACCTCATTTCTCAGCACATCCATGTCCTTGTTTTTATTGTTGACTGTTATCTTGAATGTACAGTCAAATGAATTAAGGCACCTGCAGTATCTCTGAAAGAAGCTTTCCTGTTCATCCTCTGAACGTGTGGCATAATTGACATCACTGAATCTGTATGTCTTTGAATACTTTCCATCTGCCACCTCAAATATTCCGCTTTCCGATATCTTTAGTATTTCTATTGTTTCCTGCACCGACTTTGGTGATTTGTAAAGCGACTCTGATGCCTTCTTTATTTCAGAAAACCTGTCCTTAAATATGTTCATTCCTGTTCCTCCGTTTATTTTTCTGTGTTATATTTTTTTGTATGTTTCTCATTTTCTGTTTTTGTTACTTCTCCTGTTTTTCTTTTTGTCTTCCTTTTTTCTCTGCCGTTCCTCTTCCATTCTCATTCTTTTTATGTTTTTCTCACTTTCCTCTGAAATGTATGTAAGTGGTCTGTTTTTAAAAGCGAACCAAAGTTTTCTTTTAAACATCTGTGTAAAACTCATTCCCTGATATGAGTAAAATCCGTTTAATGCAAGTGGTGCCACCACGGGAATTGCGATGTATGCACTTCCCGTAAGGCCCACATATCTGTATGTAAGAAGAACTATTGCACCACCGCATGCAACTGATGCGATGGAAAATATCAGCTGTCTTGCAGTAAGTCCCATCACCACTGACTCCTGATATTTTTCTATGTCCTTGTTAATTGATATGTTCATCTTTTCCTCCTGTTTCTATAATCCAAGTGCCTTACTTGTAAGACCCTGTGCTCCCTTCACTGCTCCGACTGTCATTGCCACGCTGAATGTAAGTTCACACATGTACATCAGTGCCTTTGTCCAGTCCGCGTAATCGCTTGTAAATGTTGGTAGTCCTGCATTCAAAAATGCATTGCAGACAATTATTGCAAGTGCCATTGTCACTGCCTCCAGTACTATTGACAGAAAATACTTTGCATAGCTTACTGCCGAGTGACTTACCATCCGGTTTCCGCTTACAGTTGAAAACGCAAGTGCACCAAAGGGTACAACCACAAGTATTTTTAAGAATCTGAAATACACGGTGTATATGAGCATAAAACCGCAGAAGATGATTACAAGTGCAATGATTACTGCAAGTATCATCATTAAAAGGGAGGGTGTAAAAATTCTTGTGTCTATGGAAAGTAAATCTTTCTGATAAGAAATAGATATGTAAAATTTTGCTGTCGAATTAATGATTATGCGGCTGTCGAATATATCTTTGTACTTACAGTATTGCCATGTAGGAAAATTATATACATCATTTTCGATTTTTTTGCATGACAAGTAAGGCATCATGATTATTGCCTTTTGTGGGCTCTGCCCACACCCGACCTCTGGAATAGGATCGGAAATTTCTGGCAATAATATAAATGCCGAAGGAATAGACAGAGAGCAGGAATGAGGGGCTTAAAAGAGCTTCCCCATTCCTGCTTTTCTTTTCTCTTACAGATAAGCAGTGAGCCGTTCTCCGTAAAGGACTATCAGCTGATTCAATACCTGATCCCAGTTCCGATATCTCTGTGTCCATTTCCTGACTACGTTTTCGCTGGCAAGATACAGCATCTTTTCCAGTGCTGTATCGCTTGGAAATACACTCTTGGTTTTTGTGACTTTCAGGTATTGACGGTTCAATCCCTCTATGATGTTAGTTGTGTACATAATACGTCTGATATCATTTGAAAACTGGAAAAAGGAACTTACATCTTCCCAATTATTTTCCCAGTTGCTGATAGCATAGGGATATTTCTTTCCCCATTTCTCCTTAATGTTCTCCAGTTCAGATAAAGCTGCTGTTTCATTCGGAGCATTATATACTGCTTTGAAATCTGAGGAAAACTTTTTCAGATCATTATAGTTCACATATTTGAAAGAATTACGCAGCATATGGATGACGCATCTCTGGATCTCTGCCTACGGATAGACTGCCTGTATAGCTTCTTTAAAGCCGGGAAGCCCATCTACACAGAAGAAAAGGACATCCTTTACTCCGCGGTTCTTCAGATCATTGAGCATTCCAAGCCAGAACTTGCTGGTTTCATTGGCTCCTACTGTGATGCTGAGGATATCTTTGTACCCTTCCACTGTAACACCAAGAACAACATAAGCAGCACGGCTTAAGATCCTGCCATCCTCCCGGACTTTGTAATGAATACAGTCCATAAAGACAAACGGATAAACCGGGTTCAGAGGACGGGACTGCCATTCCTTAACCTGAGGAAGTATCTTGTCTGTGATCTTGCTGACCATTTCAGCTGATAATTCAATTCCATAAAGATCCTGAAGCTGATCATGAATGTCACGTGTACTCATACCACGTGCATATAAAGAGATCACTTTTTCTTCAATTCCAGAAATATCCCTCTGATATTTAGGAATCAGCTTCGGTTCAAACTCCCCATTGCGGTCTCTTGGTACATCAATTTGGAATTCACCGTACTGGCTTTTTAAGTTCTTTGTGGAATGACCATTTCTTTTGTTGTCTGTCTGCAGATCTCCCTTATGATTTTTTTCATAACCGAGAGTTGCATCCAACTCTGCCTCCATCAGCTCCTGCAGGATATCTTTGAAACTATCTTTCAGAAGCGTGTATACATCTGCAACGCTGCTAATGTTGTTTTCTGAGATAATCTGTCGAATTTGTTCCTTTGCAACTGCCATAAAAATACTCCTTTTCGATAAGAATTGTCATATCTAAATTCTTACCAAAAAGGAGCCATTTTTTACCAGAAACACAAACTATTTTACACTACCTTAAAAGGCTTTCCCCGAATCCAAGGTCCTTTATGATTGTCTGCTGTTCACCTGGTATCTTTAACTTGGTTGTTGTTCCCTGTATCATAAGCCCCACCAGATTTCCTGCCGATGTAAAAAATGCCTTCATTATTGTCACGTTGTTTGCAACAAGCCATTCTGCTATTCCTATTCTCATGAGCATCCTTAGTATGGTTTCAAATCTTACCTCTTCCTTTACGTCAATGCTCTCCGAACAGAAACCTATTACAAAGAACAGAACCACCAGTGACGAACCCACCGCCACAAATATGGGCTCAAGGTTTGCCACCACTGCCCATGGGCCTCCGTTCTTGAAGCTTACCGGGGACTGCCCCAGCAGTTCAAAAACAAGAGACACCTTGTCATTCCAGAAATCAACAACCGTCTGCAAAAGATCAAGGATTACACCGCCTAAGCTAAATATGTCCATAATCTCTTACCTCCCTTAGAATCCTAATATTCCAAGTACTGATGAAATGCCTGCCATCATTACCCCTGCAACAATTCCCTTTAGTGCCGAGTTCATTGTTGATGAATCCTGTGCCTGATATGCCTGTGCAAACTCCATTACATTCTTTGCAAGAATAATTACGCCGATTGCTCCGATGATTGCAAACACCAGTGTCTTTAAGTTATCAAGTGGTTTTGTAACTGAACTTGCATCTCCCGCAGCAAGTACATTGCTTACATCCATTACAGTCATAAATACTGCACCTGAAAGTACAACCATTATATTTTCTTTTTTCATTTTGATTTTCTTTATAATCTTTCTCATTTCTTTCTCCTTTGCTAATCTCTTTTACTTAAATGTTCGTTTCTTTTCTTAGCCATTTCTTCTGCTGAAGTTGTCGGGTAAAGATAACTAAGAAGTATTGAAAGTTTCATGTGAGCATCAAGGGATTTTGTTATTTCCTCAATCTGCTCCCTTGAAAAATCCATCATGCACATTCGGTTTGTTATCTCATCCATAAGCTCCTGTTCTGACATGTTTTCTAAAATATCTGTTCTTGATATTGTTTTTGCACTACCTTCATCACTGGAACTTTCACTTTCATTTGAATTTTCAAAATAAAGTCTTTTTGTATCATCAAGCATCATTACTTCTTCTAATGACATGTCCATGATGTGAACAACTTCATTTTCTTTTTTATATTCCTTGATGTCATTTATCTGTTTTTCACTAAGAAGTTTAACCGGTCTTAAACTTCCTTGGTTTAAACTTGGATCATGAATATATGCTTTTCCACCACCATCTTCTGTCTGTGAAAAGTTCTTATGTCTAAATGGAATATACTTATCATCAAATATTGGATTAAAGCCTTTAATGAAAATGAGACACTTTTTATTACTCATATTTCTTACTTCATCCGGTGTCATCAGTTCCCTTCCAAGCACATCATAATTTCTTGAAGCACTGCCATGTACACCTCTTGTTTCTCCTGTTGACCTTTTGTCAATGGTACTTTTACCAAGCATTTCAGATATGTATTGATGAGTTGATTTTTCATTACCACCAAGATATACAAGCCCAAGACGGAACAAGTCTCCAATCCATTTAGAATCTTTGGTATCATCTTTGTTGCCTTTTACAGCCTTTACCCATTTGGGATTGGCAATGACAACATTGATTTCATCTTCCAGAATATTAAAGACAGGAATCCGGTATTTTCCTGTGGATTCCATACAGACATCAAGGCAGTCGTTGTCGAGAAGCCATTGACTGAACTGCCACACAATTATATTGGATATTCGAGGAGGAAGATGAATAGAGATTTACGAATAAATGGATAAAAATTATCAATAAAGAACTTCTTTCCATACACGAAAAGTGGTTGAGCAGAATTATAAAAAATCCAAAAATAGCATAGGTTAAGAAGTCAGTTGTAGTAGAAATAGGTTGGAACCCCGTGTCCCAACCTTTCCTTTTTGCACATCAACCAAATAATTTAAACCACAATATGGTTTATTATCCTAAATCCCATCCACGATAGAATTCGACATCGACACACCGCAATAGTAAAATATAACCATAAAGTTTGAGAGCAACAGGCCTTAAAACTTTAAATCAAAAATAAATAAATGCCTTATTGAGAACAGTAGTTTAAGAACTGACTGTTTTTCAATAGGGCATTTTTTATTGCAAAAATGGAGGTGTCTTATGAAAAGTGAAAGCATTTTAGTTGTTCCACCATAAGAGTGAAACAGAGCAAAAATTAAAATTAAGGATTTTTTAGGAGGACGAACATGAATTTAAATTACGAAGAATTTAAGGAAAAAATTAAGGATTATATTAAGGATTATATGGACGAAAAGTACAAGGATTGTGGAGTTGTAATCAGAAAGGTTAATAAAACCAACCGTGAAGTTGATGGATTGAATTTCTATGACATTCCGGGGTTAAAAAATGCCACACCAACCATATATGTAAATAATCTTTATGAAGAATATGAAAGAACAGGAAAATATGAAGAGGTCATAAGAATTGCAGCTGAAACAATGGAAAGAGGAATCAAGTCATTTAATGATGAAATCAAGGCAGAGCTTTTGGATACATCAAGACTTAAAGATAACGTGTTTTTTACTTTAATAAATTCGGACAAGTTGCATTATTGGAAAATCCACAGATACTTAGAATTCTGTCAAAGGATGACTTGCATTTAGAGGAACTGGGAATAGGTGTAAATGGTGACAAACATACAAGAACAGCATTGTTCTGTATTATTCCTGATTCAGACAAGTCTTACAACTTCATTGTAGGAATGCTTTATACACAGCTATTTCAGGAACTGTATTTTCAGGCAGACTTTAGGAATGGAGGCAAGTTGCCAATTCAGGTAACACTTATGATGGACGAGTTTGCCAATGTTGCATTACCTGATGACTTTTGTTCACTACTTTCAACAATGAGAAGCAGAAGAATAAGTGCAATAATAATCATTCAGAATCTGGCACAGATTAAGGCTTTGTTTAAGGATACATGGGAAACAATTACAGGTAACTGTGACACTCTTGTCAAAGGCAGTTATATTCCTTGCAAGGCAGTCCGTATTCTGAGGGAATACACCCGCTATCGTTACAAGCTCGTTTCCTGTCGTTCAAGTGAAAAGAATAGATATCAGAATGCTCTTACTGTTTGTAATGTTGCATTAGATTCTGTTGTTTCCGATATCTTTGGGAAGTCATCCACGTCCATTATCGACTATCTGCTTGAACAATCGGGTACATCCATTAACCACGAAGAAATCGCATCTAAACTTCTTCGGAGCCTCAAATCCAAAGAAGATGCTGTTATAGAATCCGTCGAAGGATATCAGATGACTGATACCCAAAAATACCGTATGCGTCTTGTTCGCGCACACATGGATTATATCACAGCCGAAATCAATGATGTTGATAAAATGATAGAAAATATGATTTCTTCTAATCCTGATTTTGAAAATGCTGTTCAGTTCCTCTGTACCATTCCGGGTGTCAAACGTGATAGTGCAATCACTATCATCTCCGAAATCGGTACGGATATGTCTCAGTTCTCAAGTTCCAAACGTTTATGCTGTTGGGCTGGTTTAACACCTGGCAGTAATGAATCTGCTGGTAAGAAGAAATCTGTTCGGATTACACGTGCTGGAGTCTACCTCAAGCCTGCATTAGTACAGTGTGCTCATGCAGCCGTAAAATCTGACAAATCTCCTTACTACAAAACCATTCCGATGAAAAAGCCTTAGTTAACTGTGTTCAGAGATTTTTTTCCAAACATCATGTTGGCGGGCTTCTTGCCAGATGCTATGGAATGAAGGAGAAAGGTGTTTCACCTGTTTCTCTGCTTCGTTACAAACTCAGCAACATTTTTGTTGGAAGAAGTATGTATATGCAGCAGCGGACTGGCTCTTTTAAGGAAGAGTTTTCCAAGAATACTTTCTATCGATTATCTTCTGCTGTTGCAAGCTCACTATTATCTCCGCTCGCAACGACCTGCTCTGTACTGTTTCCGGTTTTAGTCATAATTCCGGTTTCCTGCTGCCCACATGCGGTCAATGAACATACCATAATTACAGAAATCATCAAAAATGACTTATTCTTCATATCTTTTTTCTTCATCCATCTAATTTACATTACTTTTTGCCATATCGCGCACAAAGGAATATACCTTTTCTGACCACTGCCATACATCCAGCTTATCATGACTCAGGCAAAACGCTCTGTCTGACAACTGTTCTGGCATAACTTTCATTATTTGATCCTTGTATTCAGACGGAATGACAATCATATGCACATAATTAGCCAGCTTCACTTCATCTTTTACCTTAACCGGTAAAAAGCCATCGTAATGTCCTTCATTTCATTATCACTTACGTTCGGATAATCTGATAAGGCTTTGTATAAAACGCCATCCCATAATTCTGTGAACTCATGTTTTCCTATATTTATCTTCATATTGTTATCACCTGTCTTAGGATTCTCCTAATTCTAGAATTTTTTCTCCTGTCTGCGGATCTTCGATCCCGAGCAAAGATAAAATCAATGCCATTCGCATATATTTTCCGTTCTGTACCTGCTGAAAATAAGCCGCTCTGCTGTCATCATCCACATCGTAAGCAATCTCATCAACACGTGGCAGCGGATGCAGTACCGGCATATCTTCCTTTGCCAGCTGCAGTTTTTCCCGATTGAGAATATAAGTATCTTTCAGACGGATATAATCCTCTTCATTGAAAAAGCGTTCTTTCTGTACTCTCGTCATATAAAGAACATCCAGCTTGGGAAGGCTATCTTCCAGACTGGATACTTCCTCATACGGCGTATGCGTCGGCTCTAATGTTTCATCCACAAGATAATCTGGGATTCTGAGTTCTTCCGGCGAGATAAAATAGAATTTATTTCCTGTATGGCGCACCAGGCTCTTTACTAGCGAGTGCACCGTTCTTCCGAACTTCAAATCTCCGCAGAAACCGATGGTCAGATTGTCGAGTCTACCAAGTCTCTGGCGAATAGTCATCAGATCGATCAAAGTCTGTGTTGGGTGATTATGTCCGCCATCCCCGGCATTAATGACCGGGATTTTCGAATACATGGACGCACAAAACGGTGCCCCTTCCTTCGGATGGCGCATGACAATGATATCTGCATAACAACTAACGACCCTTACCGTATCCGCAATTGTCTCCCCTTTGGAAACGCTCGATTGGTCCGCCCCTGCGAATCCAATCGTCTGTCCACCAAGACTGAGCATTGCCGATTCAAAAGAAAGCCTCGTTCTGGTACTTGGCTCGTAAAAAAGTGTTGCAAGCTGTCTGCCGTCTGCTGCATGTGCATAAGCTTTTGGATTTGCAGCAATCCTGTCTGCGAAATCCAGCACTTCATACGTTTCTTCTACTGTAAAATCCAAAGGACTTATCAAATGTCTCATAACCACTCTCCTTTTGTTAAATACTGACTTCTCTCTGCACCTACGGATATGAACTGTATTTCATGCTGCAGAAGATCCTCTAACGTCTCTACATACGTTTTGGCTGCATCCGGCAGTTCATCATAGGTTACGCAACCGCTGATGTCTGTCTGCCAGCCGGGAAGCATTCTCACAATTGGTACATATTCTTCTAGATCCTCTATCGGATCAAAATCCGTCACTTCCTGATTTCCCTTTTTGTAACCTACAATCACAGGGATTTCTTTCATCATACTGAGCACATCAAGCTTAGTTAATGCAATCTTGTCCGCGTTCTGACACTTTAATCCATACCGGCTTGCAACTGCATCAAACGGTCCTACACGGCGCGGACGTCCTGTGGCAGCACCATATTCTCCGCCAAACTTGCGCAAAAGTTCCATCCAGGATTCTGGCATGGCTTTTTCTGCTGTAAATGGCCCTGCACCTACACAGGTTGAATAAGCTTTCAGTACACCAACGACATGGTCCAGTTGCTTTCCCGGTATCCCCGCCCCTATCGGACCGTAGGCAGAAATCGTTGAAGAACTTGACGTATATGGAAAAATGCCATAATCAATATCCCGCATAGCTCCAAGCTGTGCCTCTAAAACAACACGTTTTCCTTCCTTTAATGCTTCCTCGAGATAAGCACCTGTGTCTACTATATATGGCCATAACTCTGCTGCCTGAGCTTCACACCAGGAAAGCAGTGCCGGATAGGACATCGGTTCCTGATAATAGCATCCTGCAAGCTCCAGATTCTTTGCCTCGAGCATCATTTTCAAACGATTCTGTACGGATTCCTCTTTTAGATGAAGCAGATCCCCAAGACGCAGTGTCTTCTTTCTGTATTTGTCACTGTATGCATAGGCAATGCCTCTTTTTGTGGAACCAAACGCTGCTCCTGTTTTTGCAAGACGTGTTTCTTCGAGTTCATCCTGAATTTTGTGCCAAGGCATAGAGATTGTTGCCCGTTTGGAAAGTTTTAAGTTGTTTGGTGTGACCACAACACCTTTTTCCCTGATCTGTGCAATTTCGTTTGTCAAATGTTCCAGGTCTACCACCATACCATCGCCGAGTACGCATATTACATTCTCATGCAGAATACCGGATGGCAGCAGATTTAAGACAAATTTCTGCTGTTTGGCAACCACTGTATGACCAGCGTTATTGCCGCCCTGATAGCGGACAACAACATCTGCATTCTCCGCAAGCAGATCGATCACACGACCTTTTCCTTCGTCTCCCCAGTTAATTCCTGTTACAGCTGTAAGCATATTTTATCCTCCTTCTATTGACACTGTCTTTGAACATAAACCCATGCATAATCTGTTATGAGCAATACCGGAATGTCCGGTCGGTAAGTATTCTCGCAAAAATAAGTCCAAGCGGTAACGATACAATAATCATGATCGCTGCTGCAAACCACAAAACTGCCTCTGTTAGTGACATAATTCCAAAATTATAAATCGCACGATACAAATATAATCCTGGCACCATAATTACAATGGATGGCACTGTCAGTGAAATTCTCGGATATCCATGATTTCTCTTTATGATGGATGCAAGCAGACCTGCAGTCAGTGCTCCTATGAAAGCTGCTGCCGCAGATGGCATCCCTGTATAATCGACCAGTTCCAGCCGCAATGTATTTGCAACGGCACCGATACATGCCGCCGTTGCTGCTATATAGACTGAACTGTTAAACATAATCGAGAATCCAAATACTCCGCAAAAACTTGCGATCAGACGTAAAACCAGATGCATCATACTTCCTAGATGCAAAGCTACAAAATCCTGTGGCTGAAGCTTTAACAAAAGTGCCATGATCCATGCAAACATCGTTGCAACCAGAACAATAATAATGGAATAGGTAAGCCGCTCCAGACCAGATCGCAAATCCAGCTTTGCCAAGTCAATTCCACTTGTGATAAACGGAAATCCCGGAATAATAAACAACATGGAACAGATATATCCGGCCTCATGCACTGCGGAAACGTGTAACAACAGCTCTGCCATATGCAGACAGACAGCATACGTCAGACATGCAGCTGAAATAGATACCGCAATGTTTAAAAACAATGTGTAATGATGTTTGATCAGCTTCATCCGGATAAGGTTACCAACACCAGCGGCAATAAATGCAAATATCATCTCCACCGGGCCACCACCCAGCAGAAATGTAAATCCACAACATGCAAGTGCCGCTGCCAATCCGAGTTTTACCGGAGAATAGAGTTCATGGATCTGCTCGATTTCATCCAGCCGCTTATGGATTTCTTCTCCGGTCAAATGCGCTTCCTGAGATGGAAAACTATTTACAAACTGTTCCATCCGATAAAGCTTGGAAGTATTTACTCCGGTATTTGCAATACTAAGAGACTGTGAAACACACTCTTTTCCATCAAAACAATTAAACTCTATGGACATCAGTCCCACATCCACTGTACAGGTTACTCCAAGTTCCTTGGAAAGCCTGTTCATAGAAGTCCGCACACGCCATGCTCCGGTTCCACAGGAAAGCATAATCAGACCAACCCGGCCGACAACCGATGCCTTTTCAATCAGTCCTGCCTGCTGAATCAGCACTTCACTGTCATTCTCTGTATAATCGTGCCACGGAATCTCCATATGATTTTTTTCCATGATTTCTATATAATCATTTTTCGCCATAAATGATCTCCTCCGCTTTTGCAACATGACGTTCGAGATTTTTCAGGAAGATAGAATTCGGAAGGAAAATTCCAATTTCATCATATCGGTTGTTATTCTCCACCAGCGAATCCTGTCCATAAAATACGTAAGCCATTGGAAGATTCTTTTCCAGCTCAATCATAAGATCCCACACGGCAGAATATGCTTCTGCCTCTGTCTCCTTCTCCTTTACGGTATCCGGCAGTTCACGAATGAGCAGCACACCCATATTTTTTTCAAGAATCTTCTGTTTCACATCCATGTAATCCGACTGATATTCATGGCTGTAACGGTATGCCTGTGCAAAATATATATTTTTCTGATTGCCGAGATCTTTGTATACCTCATGAAAATGCCGGTATTCTTTTTCATGAGCTGTGCCTTTGTATGCAGGAAGTAATTGCCCATTTTCATCCGTCATAATGACCGGATTTTGCTTTCCGTCTGCATCAAAACGATAGGGAATCAGAAATGAATTTCTCAACAGGTCAAACAATGTATTCTGACATATGCCCATAAGGAAGGCCGACAGGTCCCGGTTCGTATACGCATTGAACAAAGCCAGTGAAAATTCTGCCGGAGAAATTCCGGCATCCGAATCATCATTGCAAAATAAACAGTTACAAAATGTTTCCTGTAACTTTTCACATGCCCAATGATCATTTAATATTTTCTGAAACAAAACCTCTGCCTTTTCCTCTCGTGGAAAAATCGTCTGTTCCTTCATGCTTCATGCGCTTCCTTTCTTGCTTTTTTCATCTTCTATGATTATACTTTTGCATTAGGGATAAGTAAAAACTATAATTGATATGTTATAAATAACATTTTGATATGTCAGAGGGGGTTCTATCGATGAATGTAAATTTTGAATACTATCGAATTTTTTATTATGTTGCAAAATACCACAACTTTACCAAAGCCGCACATACACTCGGCAGCAGTCAGCCAAATGTGACAAGGGCCATGAACTGTCTGGAGCAGCAGATTAATACAACTTTGTTTGTACGTACCAACCGGGGCATTCAGCTTACCCCGGAAGGGGAAAAACTTTATACCCATATTTCCGCTGCAATGTCACAGATTTTTGCCGCAGAAGAGGAGTTATCGGATAGTACGGGGCTGTCACATGGAAGCATTGCGATCGGTGTCAGCGAGACCGCATTAAATATTTTTCTTTTTAATAAACTTAAAGCATTTCATATGACCTATCCCGGCATCCGCCTGAAACTGTACAATTACTCCACCCCACAGGCCATTGATGCCGTAAAAAGTGGAAAAATCGACTTTGCTATTGTTTCAACTCCAGCTTCCGTGGAATCACCACTCAGACAGATTATGCTGCAGCCTTTTCAGGAAATCCTTGTCGGTGGTACAACTTTTACCGCACTCGGCAGCCAGGAATTATCTCTCGCAGAATTAAAAAACTATCCGCTGATTTCGCTTGGACGTGAAACAACGACGTTTCAGTTTTATCATGCACTCTTTCTCTCTCACGGACTCGAACTTGCCCCTGATACCGAAACCGCCACGACCGATCAGATTCTCCCTCTTGTCAAATGTGAGCTGGGCCTGGCTTTTCTTCCAGAAGCAATGGCACATGATTCTATTCAAAAAAGAGAAATTGTCCAGATATCACTAAAAGAAAACATTCCGGAAAGAAATATATGCATGCTATACGATTGCCAACATCCGCTGAACTCAGCCGCCCGACAATTCCGGAAAATGATTCTGGAAAATCATTTGTCATAGTTTATAGCTATGAACAAGCAATGTTTTTAAGTATTATACAATCTGTTCTCAAAAAAATATAATGAATGCAAAGCAATACATCACAAGTGCGAAAAAGCAATGCAAGCAAAAAGGAAACGCCAACAGTCACATTCAAGCTGCCATCCACCTGCATCTCTTTATGTGGAAGCAGACTCGCCATTCCTACTGATGTAACAGAAGGCAGGCAACTCAGCATACACTCAAAACCAGCAGTCTCATGTCCCTTAAAATGCGTCAATGAAATAAATACGTCTGCATCCATGATTGCATGACCGATTTTAGCTTCTTTTACATATTCTCCATCAATAGGCACAATCGTCTCATCTGTCCCTTTTAAACCATCACCGATCAACACATGACAGCCTGTCTGCAGCGGAGAAAAACCATTCACATATGCCGTATCCAAATGATCAAGCGCATTCTTTCTGCTTCCCACATAAAGGGTATTACAATCTGTAAGAAAAGCTTTTCCTCCAAGCTCCTTTACATAATCCGCCACCACTTTCGCATAATTTGGACGAAGAAATGCCAGGTTTCCATACTCGCCAAAATGAATTTTGATTGCCGCGTATTTTTCATTAAAATCAATCGATTCAAATCCTGCCTGTTTCATCAAACGATGCAGTTTCTGGATTAAATTCTCGTGTTCTGATGTTTTAAATGAGGTAAAATATACTTTTGTTTCTTCCATGATGTTCCCTCTTTTCTCTTTCCTACATCTGATTTACAGATATTTTACTTATTGCGACAAACACTATAGACTTGATACAACATTAATTGGATTTCCCTCCATGTATTTCTTTATATACCATGTGTTTTGCATATATCTGTCCTTTTCTTGTTTATTTCACCAAGCTGGGAGTTGTATCATCATTTATCTTTATTTTTTTTGAAAAAATAAGACTGCCAGATATACCAAAAGATATACCCAGACATATTCCGATTCCAATTCCAGCCATGCTATTTAAGACATTTATAAAAACAACGCTCCAAAGTATTGCTGCGATTATTCCGATAGTGACTCCTATAATTACCTTCTTTGCCATGTTTATTTCTCCTTTTTTCAAGCGTTAAATACCGATTTACTACGATGTTATTTGGTCTGCGCAAACTGATAGGCCTGTTCGACCCAGCCAAACAATTCTTCGTCTAAATCCGACAGATTGCTAATGACAAAATGGGTCGTCCACCGCCCCGGATACGGTTCGGTCTTTACAGCGACCCGATCGGATTCCAACGGTGCAGGAAGCCCCAAGGTCAGCACAAAATAATTGTCCGGCAGTTCGGGCTTCTTCTTTACCCGAAGAAAGGACACACAGGCGTAGAGATACCGATTGTAAAATGAGATCTGGGATTTCTGGACTTTGATTTTGGTTTCAGGGTAATACAAAATCAGCTTTTTCTGAAATTCTTCATATAAAGGATACACTGCCGGATGCTGGTCGAAAAACAGCATAGTGTTCTGAACATTGTTATCCATGATTTGCTTCCTTTTTCTTTGTCCGCTTGATTTTCTCCATCGCTTTGCCCTTTGCCAGTTCGTCCACCAGCTTATCCAGATAGCGGATTTCCTTCATCAAAGGGTCTTCAATAGCATCGATCTTCACACCGCAGACGCTTCCTTTGATAAGAATTCTGTCGGGATTAAGCTGCGGTGCATTCCGAAAGAAGTCACTGTAAGATGTTTCGTTCTGCACAGCACCTTCAATTTGCGGAATACTGTAACCAGTCAGCCAAGTGATGATCCCGTCCACTTCCGCCTGAGTTCGTCCTTTGCGGATTGATTTTGCTAGGGTGATCAAAAGCGGGTCACGCCCGCCAGCCATTGGGGGTGAGGTCGGGCTGCACAAGGGCTTCAATACCTACAAAGCCCCGGACACGCCGCCCGGACGAGTTGACGATGTTATTGGTAGATTCCAGATTATACCTGCGCTGGTTGGCGATCAGCGCATCGCTGAA
>OGQB01002075.1_pt1 | contig 15466 bp, 15 predicted proteins | sample 1553071 | NCBI WGS metagenome assembly OGQB01 (sample SAMEA2580284, study PRJEB22360) | human gut metagenome | biome: human gut; feature: human-associated habitat; material: faeces | place: Denmark | collected 2008/2010
TACCGCGGCGAACCAAGAGTTCTGGCCGGAGCCAGCCATAATCCTGCCGCAGCTATGCAGGCTGTACAAAGCGGTTTGATCGATGTACTGATGTTCAGCGTTAATCCCTGCTATGACCTGCAGCCGGCGAATGAAGACTGTTATGCGCTTTGGGATGGGAAAAATTATGACAGGCAGCTTGTGAATATGGATCCGGAGCGGGAAGCGCTGTATGAAACCTGCAGCCGCCTGGGCGTCGCTATAACCGTAATGAAAGCTTTTGGCGGCGGTGATTTGCTGGATGAAGAGCTTTCGCCGGCAGGAAAAGCTTTGACTGTTAATCAGTGTCTGCACTATGCTTTGACGCGTCCCGGAGTAGCGGCAGTGATGTCGGGAGCGCATACTGTTGACGAGCTGGAAAAATGTCTTGAATATATTACGGCTGCTGATGTTGAAAAGGATTATGCGGCTGCTTTTGCCGCTTTACCGAAAATCAGCTGGGAAGGGCACTGCATGTATTGCGGACATTGTGCTCCCTGTCCGCAGGGAATAGATGTGGCAGCAGTAACTAAATTTTTGAATCTTACCAAAGCGCAGAACAGTGTTCCTGAAACAGTACGCGAACATTATGCTGCGCTGCGGCATCATGCCGGGGAGTGCGTGAAATGCGGCGCTTGTGAGAAACGCTGTCCATTTAAAGTTACAGTTATCCAAAATATGCAGGAAGCAGTGAAAGTGTTTGGTATGTAATAACGTAAATAATCTTAAAAATAAATTATTGCTTGACTTGGAGTTGACTCCAGGTGTTAAAATAATCGCAGGAGGAGGTGTTGCTCTATGACGATTGCAGAAGTCAGTAAAACGTTTGGCTTGACAGCTGATACGCTGCGTTATTATGAACGAATTGGCCTGATACCGCCGGTCAAGCGCAGCAGCAGCGGTATTCGTGATTATGATGAAAAAGATTGTAATTGGGTAGAATTTATTAAGTGCATGCGCGGTGTTGGTATTCCGGTAGAAATGCTGATTGAATATGTGGCGATGTTCCGCTTGGGCAAGGAGACGATTGCTGCCCGTAAAGCTCTTTTGGTAGAGCAAAGACAGCAGCTTGCCGACAAGATAGTAGCTATGCAGGCTGTACTGGAACGGTTAGATATGAAAATAGATGGTTATGAGGAAAGATGCTTAAAATTTGAGGAAGAAAATTTAAGACAATAAATAAGATTTGCAGCAGAGGTCAGCCAGGAGTTGGTTGACCTTTGTTTTTTTATCTTCGATCATAATAAATGTCTGAAAGATAATAAATATTTATATAAACAAATAAAAGTGATATAATTATTATTATTATACGCAAATGTTTACTTGAATAATATTGTTCGATGTTTTGGCTGGGGAGGTATTTAGGATGCTGAAAAGAATATTGACTGCTGTGTTGATGCTGTTTGTTCTGCTGGTAGTCAACAGTGCAGGTGCTTCTAATACAGTACGCATAGCCTATTCGGATATTGATAATTTTGTCGGTATCAAAGACGGACGGCTGGCAGGTTATGGCGTAGCTCTATTTGATGCAATTGCCGAACATACCGGCTGGACTTATGAATATAAAAGCGGTTCGTGGGAACAGTGTCTGGAGTGGGTGAAAAACAGTGAAGCCGATTTTACTTTTCCAGCCCAGTACAGCGAGCATCGGGCGGCGGATTTCCTTTTCAGCAGGCAGAACTGTATTTTAGATTTTGCTGCTATTTATACGTCCGGTACCAACAGCGATATTTTATATCAGGATTATCAGTCGTTGCAGGGTAAACGATTAGGCATGATCAAAGGCAACTATCTTAATTTATGTTTTGACAAGTTTGTGGGGAGTAAAGGCATCAGCGTTCAGAAATTTTATTACAGCAGTGGTGCAGAAGTCAATGAAGCATTGGCTGCCGGTAAGATCGATGCTATTATGAGTGGGAATTGTGTGCTTGACGAAGATAAAAAGCTGGTTGCTAAATTTGATTATCTGCCTGCGTATATCATTACGGGAAAAAACAATACGGCATTAATGGAGCAGCTGGATCAGGCGATGCGGGCGATAACGCTGGAAAATCCTTATTTTACTGCTGCGTTGTACGAGAATTTTTACGGACGTGCCGACAAGTTTGCCAAGGGGTTTACCAGGGCGGAACTTGCTTATATCCAGACAGCCGCACCGCTGCGTGTTGTCGGTGATGCCGATAATTATCCGATGGAATGGCTGGACGGTAAAAACGGCGTTTATAAAGGCACTTATCAGGATGTGCTGAAATTATTGGCTCAGAACAGCGGTTTAACGATGGAAATGACCTACACTCCTGATATGGCCTCGTCGTGGGAATTGCTGGCTGACGGCAGAGCTGATGTTATTTCCGGAATCGTCTGGACGAAAGAATTGGAGGCCCAATACGATTTTCTGCACACAGACAGCTTTCTAAAAGAAAATTATCTGATTTTGGGTAGGCGCGGAGAAAGCTTTGATTTTAACAGCCGTTTGAAAGTAGCTATGAAAACTTCATTTATAGGCACTGCAGATTACATCAGGCAGAAATACCCGCAGTGGCAGATTGTTGATGGCGACACTTTAGAAAGCTGTCTGGAAATGGTGGTCAACGGCAAGGCCGATATTATGCTGGGCAATTCTATTGTGATGACAACTAACAGGTATCTGAGCAAATATGCCAGCCTGATGCCTGTAATGACGGTAAGTATGGAAATACCTGTAGGTTTCGGCATTTCTAAAAAATGTCCGCCGGAGGTATTGAGTATTTTTAATAAATCAATCCAAAAGCTGGATGCAGGTGCTCTGGATAAAATAATTTTAGATAACAGCATCGTTAAACACAGAGCATTGGACTGGCGGGAATTTATTAAAAATAATTTTCTTGTTGCCGGAACAGTATTTTTTGCGGTATTGGCTTTGAGTTTTACGGGTATTTTCCTATTTTTGAAGAACCGCCAGCAGGCCAGGTTTAATAATAGTTTGGCTGAAGCACTGGCTGCAGCGGAACGGGCTAGAAGCGCTGCTGAATACGCACATAATGCTAAAAGCGAATTTCTGTCGCGGATGTCGCATGAGATACGCACGCCGATTAACGCGATTGTCGGAATGAGCGATATTGCAAAGCTGCGCGCTGCTGACAGCCAGCCCGTATTAGATTGTTTGGAGAAGATCGATACTGCGTCCAGGCATCTGGCTGCATTAGTAGATGATGTTTTGGATATGTCCAAAATAGAAAATGACAAATTGCAGCTGACGCCGCAGATAGTTTCACTGCACAGTATCATCTTTTCGACCCTGGATATCCTGCAGCCGCTGGCAGAAAAAAAGGGTGTTCTTTTACAGCGGAAGGTAAATGTTGCAGATTGTTCTGTGTACGCTGACAGCAGAAGACTGCAGCAGATCATGGTAAATTTAGGAGCCAATGCAGTAAAGTTTACAGCTAAAGATAAAAAAGTTGTTTTAAAATGCGATATGCTTGAACAGGATGATGAGAGCATGCTGGTCCGGTTTGTCTTAGAAGATGAGGGAATCGGTATAAAAGAAAGCAATAGACAATGTATTTTTGAGGCATTTAATCAGGGCGGACGCAGTACAGATGCTTTTTATGGAGGAACGGGACTGGGTCTGGCCATTTCGCAGAAGCTGGCTCATATGATGGGCAGTGAGATCAAGCTTGTCAGTACATTTGGGGTCGGCAGTCGCTTCTGGTTTGATCTGCGTCTTGCCAAGGCCTCTGTTTTGCAGCAAACGCTTGTAACTGATGAGATCGATCTGCATGGTTACAGACTGCTGGTAGTAGAAGATAATGAAATAAATATGGAAATTGTTTGTGAGCTGTTGCGTAATGTCGGGGCCGAATTTGCTACAGCGAGCGATGGTGAAGAGGCGGTCGATTTATTTTGCGAGGCAGAGCCGTTTACTTATGACGCAGTTTTGATGGACATCAGAATGCCAAGGATGAACGGTTATCAGGCTGCTGCTGCTATCAGAGCATTGCCGCGTCCGGATGCTATCTCGGTTGTTATAATAGCGATGACGGCAGACGTGCTGGAAAATGATGTGGAACAGTCACTGGAACAGGGCATGGATGCACATGTTGCCAAACCGTTCGATACCCGTCAGTTTCTGTTTTTACTGCGCGGTTTATTGCAGAATAAAGAAAATATGATTTGTAAATGAATAAAGTATTGACAAATTTAAATAGCCTAATATATAATTTAGGAGCTGGATATTCTGGTAGGTGAGGCTACCACAGGGATATGGATTGCTGCCGCGGAGTGGTGGAGACACCATGAGCAGGTTTGAACAGGCTATGTCGACAACAAGGCATAATCTAATGCAATTTCACCGCCCTGTGGAGTTAAAGCTTGAACAGGGCCGGTTCTGATTGAACTGTAAGGTAAATTTGTTTTATTGCCGCGTCTTTGTTTAAGCATTGACGCGGTTTTTTTATTTGCCGCGGCCAGCCGCAGAATTTTGATTATAGATATTTTATAAAAAAGGTGAGGTGAGAAGAATGGACGCAGGAGGCAGTAGGGGCATAAAACCAAAAGGCGAAGAACCAGGAAGCGGTCTGCCGTCAGGGCGTCTGTTCTTCCGCGACAATTACATATAAATACTTTGTCTTTTCGTTGTGTGTCCTACTTTCCTGAAAGTATGCAGTAAAACCGTAAGGAGGTAGAAAACAATGAAAAAGAAATTACTGTTTTTAAAAAATAACCCGCAGGAGATCCTGCATCGTGAGAAGGTCAATGAAAGACTGCGTTTTGCTGCAGCTCATGACGTTAACACAGTTCTGAAGTATTTGGGAACGACTGGCAAAGGATTGCCGTCCGGTATGGTAGAGCAGGCTCGTGAACGGTATGGCGATAATGTTGTGACGCATGGACAAAAAGAATCTCTGTTCACGCGTATCTGCAAAGCTTTTATTAATCCTTTTACGGCGATTTTGTTTGTTTTGGCGGCAGTATCGGCTTTTACAGATATCTGGCTGGCTGATCCGGGTGAAGAAGACGCCGTGACTGTGATTATTATTACGACGATGGTTATGATTTCCGGTATCCTGCGTTTTGTGCAGGAAACGAGAAGCGGTAATGCGGCGGCTAAATTATCGGCTATGATCGAAACTACGACCTGTGTGGAAAGAATGGAAACGGGTCAGCAGGAGATACCAATGGACGAAGTCGTCGTCGGTGATCTTGTTCATTTATCGGCGGGCGATATGGTACCTGCTGATATCCGTATTATTTTTGCCAGGGATCTGTTTGTCAGTCAGTCGGCATTGACCGGTGAAAGTGAACCGGTAGAGAAATATCTTTGCCTGGATGTTCAGGCAGCTTCTATAACAGAAGAACCTAATCTGGCCTTTTGCTCATGTGAGATAAAGAAGTGAAAGAAGTGTAAAAAATTTTGCCGTTCCCTGTCCGGCTGACTGCCGGACGGGTCGGGCTTTAGTCGGGCAACTCTACCTTGCCGACAAAAGAGTAATAGATTTCAATTTCCTGTCTGCGGAGCTTCCCCCGGCGTTTCCCGTCCAGTGCTTCCGATTCGTGGATAACGATTTTCTCCACAAACTCCCGTAACAGGGTAGGGGTGAGTTCCTCAAAGCTGGTGTACTTGCGTACCACTTTCATAAACTTTTCAGCGTTTGCCGTGGCTTCCAGCGTCCTTGAAAGCTCACCCTGCAGAACGGCGGCTTTCTCTTTCAGTTCCTTTTGCTCGGCTTCGTAGTCTGCCGAAAGCTCCGTGAAACGCTCGTCCGATATGCGCCCGGTCACGCTGTCCTCATACAGCCGCTTGAAGATAGCGGAGAGTTCCGCAATCCTCTTTTCTGCCGCTTCCAGTTCTTTCTTCTTGGCGGCGTTCCGGCGTTTGCTCCCGTCCTCGGTCTGCTCGGTCAACAGCTTCATAAACCGGGCTTCGTGCTTGGCGGCGTAGCTGGTGACTTTCCGCAAATTCTCCGTCACTCCCTCGGTCAAAAGGTCGGTGCGGATAAAGTGCGCCGTACAGTCACGGGTGCGCTTCTTGTAGCTGCCGCATATGTAGCAGTCCTGCCGCCGCTTGTCCGTCTGATACCTCTGCTGGTACATGACGCTGCCGCAATCGGCACAAAAGAGTATGCCGGAGAACAAGCCCACTTCGTCATAGCGGTTGGGGCGTTTGCGCTGCTTGCGTAGCTCCTGCACACGCTCCCATGTGTCACGGTCTATGATGATTTCGTGGTGGTTCTCGAAAACCGCCTGTTTGTCCTCGCTGTTGTAGATAATCTTGCTGCATTTGTAGGATTGGGTGGTGGTCTTGAAATTCACAAGGCAGCCTGTGTATTCCCTGTTTTCAAGGATATGCACCACGGTATTCGCCGCCCACTTGCACTCATAGCCGGGGTGGTAGCGGCGTGTGCTTCCAGTACGGCGGTATTCCAGCGTTCCCGGCGTGGGGATTTGCTGCTCCGTGAGCATACGGGCTATCTTGGTCGGTCCGTTCCCGGCAAGGCAAAGGCTGTATATCTGCTTCACCACGGGGGCGGCTTCTTCGTCAATGATGAAATTTTCGTCCTCGTCCATGAGGTAGCCATAAACAGGCTTGCTTGTGACGGGTTTCCCGCTCATGCCTTTTGACCGCTTCACGGCTCTGATTTTCTTGCTCGTATCTCTCACCAGCCATTCGTTAAAAATGTTACGCAAGGGGGCAAAGTCATTCTCGCCCTGTGCGCTGTCAACGCCGTCATTGATGGCAATGAAACGGACGTTTTTCTGTGGGAAAATCATTTCTGTATACATTCCCACTTGTAAGTAGTTTCGCCCTAACCTTGACATATCCTTTACTATGACCGTTCCCACAAGCCCCGCTTCAATGTCGGCAAGCATGGACTGGAAGCCGGGTCTTTGGAAATTTGCCCCAGAGAATCCGTCGTCCGTGTACCATTTGAGGTTGGTAAAGCCGTTCTGTTTGGCGTAGGCTTCAAGAATCCGCTTCTGGTTGCTTATGGAATTGGATTCCCCGGAAAGCTCGTCCTCATGGGACAATCTCGGATAAAGGGCGGTAATGAGTTGTTGGGTGGTCTGTCTTAACATAATGTCCTCCGTTTCCGACAGCCAGCCCCACTATTCCGTAGGCTTATTATACCATAGGGCGGGGCTGGCTGTACAGTCATTTTGCTTCTTTATGTCGAAAAATATTACGTTTTTTTTATTAAGGTTTGTCGCAAATCAGATGTTTATGGAAATATTCTCTGATATGTGCTACAATAATCCGGCAGCTCTTTATTTTATATTTTGCGAGGTAGAACACTATGGAAGCAAAACAAATATTGGATTACTGCCTTTCCTCCTTAAACGGTACGGTGCTCGTTGAAAGTTGGGGCGAAAAAGGGATTTTCTATAATCCCGGTCTTGTATTAAAACGTGGCGTATATGTTCTGACTGTTAAGGAAAAAGACGGTGATAACGATAAAGCGTCCAATCTTGACAGAACAGGTATTTACCGTGTCAATCTTGGGCTGCGAAAAAGCACATTTCAAAAGATGTATGGTAAAATTCCGGCACGTCCGGCGGCGGGCGGTGTCGTGGATATGGATTGTGATTTCACTGCTTTAGACATTATCATTCCACACCCTGTTTATGCTTGGATGGGGTGGGTAAGCGTCCTAAATCCGTCCAAACAGACATTTGAACGGTTAAAGCCCCTTATTCAAGAAGCATACGAATTTTCAGTCGAAAAATTCCAAAAAAGAAAATAGGCAAAAACTGGCGGTCATACTCCACGGCATGACCGCTTTTTCATGCCCGGTTTATGCGGTAAAAGGTGGCTTGTGTCCGGCTGCGTTTTCCGCTTCCAGCACTTTCATCATCTTGTCGGTGGCGGTGGCGGTAGTGTCCTGTTTGAAATAGCCGGAAACCACAAGGACGGTGTTCCCTCTGCGCACCTCGGTCACACAATCCGGGCGGCGGGCGGTAGTGGCGGTGGTGCTTCTGTTGGGGGTGTCGGTCATAGGCTCTCCTTTCTGTTCAGCAGCATTTTAAGGCGTTCCATTTTTGCCTGTGCTTTGGCTTTTCTGAAATTCTCCCCGGTAATGCAGACGGGGCAGCACATTTCCGTAAGGCGGTCATATATCCGGGCGTGGGCGGTGTCCTCCGGGTTCTGCAGTTCTTCCAGCGTGAGGTTCGTTGTCACGATTAAGGGCTTGCCGCTGCGGTATCGACTGTCAACCACGTTATAGACTTGCTCTAAGCCGTATTCTGTGCCACGCTCCATGCCAAAATCGTCAAGGATAAGCAGAGGAAAGCTGCAAAGACGGGTTATGTATTCATTTTTGTCCTTGTAGCTGGCGGCAAGGTCGTTCAGTATCAATGCAAAGTTTGTCATGCACACGGAAATTTCTTTCTCCATGAGGGCATTGGCGATACACCCGGCAAAATAGCTTTTCCCTGTGCCGACACTCCCCCATAAAATTAGCCCGTGGTTCTCCGCTTTCATCAACTCCCAGCACTCCACATATTCACGGGCATAGCACATTTGCGGGCATTTGCCGTTGTCGTTCCCGAAAGTCCATTCCCTCATAGCCGGGTCTGTGAAGCCCTTTCTTTTCAGCTGTTCCACTTTCTCCCGGTGCTTGTGTTCCCGGTCTGCGGCTTCCAGTGTTTCCCGGCATTTCCGCTGGCAGTCACATTCTTTTGGGTGTCGGTCACGTCCGAAAAGTATCTTGCCCTCCGGGAAATAGGCTTCTTTGGGCTGGCGGCAGCTCCCGCAATATAAAAGCCCGTCCTCCCCGGTGTAGTCCTCCGGCTCTGCTCCCTTTGCCGTGGCAAGCCGGAAAATAGCGTTATCATAATCACTCATAAAATCGTTCCTCCTTGTTCATGGTCTTTTCCACGCCCCATTGGGGCGTTGCCCTGCTTTACGGGGCGTTGTATCTATGCTGTCAAAGGCTCTCGCCCTCCTTGTAGGTATAATCGGGGATTCCCTTTTTCGGCTTCCCCTTTGCCTTGTCATCAGCCGCCCAACGCCGGATAGTGGCGGCATGGTTCTTGTATTTCTTCCCGGTGGAAGCGATATAGCCGGATAGACGGTCAATGTAATACTCCCATTTGCCGGGAAGCTCCTTTTTAAGCTCCGCAAGCTCTTTTTCTGACAGGAATACATTTCCGTATCTCCCGAAAGGGGCGGGGGCGGTCTGTCCTGTCTTTATCTCTCCCTCTCTCTTTATCTCTAACTCTATATCTATCTCTTTCTCTATCTCTGGTGGACAAATGTCCGCCCCATATGGTGGACGTTTGTCCGCCACGGCTTCCGGCAGGGCTTTCTGTTCCTGTAAAGCCCGCCTTGCACGGCGTTTCCGCTCCCCCTCGGTAGAGGACTGACCGATTAAAAGCTCAATGTTGCTCATATACAAAGCCCCGTTCTGCAACGGCTCTACAAGCCCCAGCTTCATAAAAATCTGCAAAGCCCTCTCCACTGTGCCGACTTGCTGGCGGGTGATTGTGGCTATCATTGGTGCGGTGTAGGGGATATTCTCGTCAAGCTGGAGCTTTCCCCCGTTTTTCAGTGATTTTAGGTACAGCTTCAAGAGAATGTTTGAGTAGAGCATACCGTCCTGCATACTTTCCAGCAGCACGATAGCGTCCTCGTCAAAATAGCTCTCTTTCAGCTTTAGGTAGTAATATTTGCGGTTGTCTGCCATTCGTTCCTCCTTTGGTCTGTCCTGTGGCTTCTGTTACGCAATTAAAGCGGCTTTTATGGGGGTAAAGGATAAATGTATCGGCTACCCTTTGAGGGCGGTCAAAAAAGCCTTGATTTATGGGCTTCTTTCATAGCCTAAATGCGTAGAAAGGTGGTATCTTTTCCGCTGACGCTCGGCTTCTTTCCGGCGGCGCACTCTTACAGCGCAATCCGGGCAGTATTTCCCCCGGTTTGACTTGGGGAGAAAATACCCGCCGCACTCGGTACAGCGTTTCCTGTCTGCCCGGTGGAGTAGGGCGGCTTCCAGTTTCCCGTCCAGCGGCAGCACGGCGGCAATGAACCAGCGGCAGAGAAGCGAATAACTGATACTCTGCACACACACGCAAGGCTCGCCGTTATCCAGCAAGATACAGTTGCCGTTATCGTAATTGCAGCACTCATGCACAAGACGGCACGCCGCCCGGTACTGGCGGTAGTCCATTCTTGGTATCTTTGCGCCCATGCCCTCAACGCTCCCTTTCCGGCTTCCTGTCCGGGTACAGCTTCCCGGCGGCTACGGCGGCATGGCTCTTAATCTTGATTTCGCCCCGCCCCTCACTGGCTCTTGCGTTCCTGTAGCCCTCATCAGAGAGGAAATAGCGGTGGCGTTCCCCCGGAAATCCCACGGGGCTGTCGCTGGTCTTTACGTCAAGGACTATCATGTGGCGGGTTTCCGGGTGGAAACGCTCCATGCCTGTCAAGTCATGCCCCTGCATTATCGGCTGTTTCGTCTGTGCCTTTGCTTCAGCAAGCCGCCGCCGGATAGAGTTGTCATGCCCCGCAAGGAAACGGGCTTTGTTGTCGGCGATAAACTGGCTGCACTCCGGCTCCGGTATCTTTTGCAGCTTCTCTATGGCGTTCTCCATGATTACCCTTGTCAACAGGTCTTTTATCACGGGTACGGTTTCTTTCATGCCGCCTATGGTTTCTGCTTTGGTGGGTGCGGCGTACTGGTAAATCATTTCAAGCTCGCTGTTCGTAAATCTCATTGTGCTACCTCCTGTGGCTGTTTTGTTATCGTTCCTGTTCGTGCTTTTTCTGCTGGCTCGGTGCGCCTCTCAAAATCTGCTCGATATTTTCCTTGACGGTCTGCAATTCCCGGACATTTTCTTTCTTTTCCCGGTACTCGTTGTATAGGGCGTTTTTCTCTTTGGTAAGCTGCTCAATCTCGGTCTGTAATGCTTTGGACGCTGGCAGCTTGGAGATTCCCTGTGCCTTGAAATACCGGGCGGCAGATTCGGAAATGATAAACTCGCTTTCGTGCTGCTCCCGGTAGGCTCGCTTTGCTTTCTCCGATTTCTGCGCCCGCAATCCGTCACGGGCTGGCTTGGTCTTGATGTAGGCTAATAGCTGCTTCTGCAAGTCCTTTTTCTCCCGCAAGGTGCTTTCCACGGCTTTCAGTTTCCCGGTGGTTTCACGCAATCCGGCACTGGCGGCGGCAAGGGCGGCTTCCAGTTCCTCCGGGGAAGAAAAGCCGGATTCCTCGTAAATACTCATGGTCGCCGCCATTTGCTTTAGGTTGTGGACAGCCGCCCAGCGGTCATATCCTATGCCCTTGCCCTCGGCTCGCTTGGCTTCCCGGTCTACCATGCGCTGCTGTACGCTGTCCTGTTTCGGTGCGTTTATGGCGGCTTTATTGCGCTGTAAACGGTCTTTTATGCTGCGGGGGTATTCCTGTTTGGGTAGGGGCGTTTCGGCAGCTCTGACGGCGTTCTGTGCGTTTTGGGTGATTGTTTCCAGTACGGCAGCACGGTCAAAATCATCACCCAGCTTCCGGGCGGTGATTGGCTTCGTCCTGTCCGGCGTGAGATACGACAACCTCCCCCGGCTCTCCTTGACGGTCACGCCTTGCTGTAACAGCTTCCCGGAGAAGTCCTCAAAAGAGATAGCAGAGGACAGGGCGGTGCGGATCGTGCGCCGTAGCTTCTCCTTGTCGGTTTCAAATTTTGTAAGTTTGGGCGGCTCACCTGCGGCGGCAAGGGAAGCGTTCTCTTTATCCAGTGCGGCTTGTCCTTTCCGCTTCGCCCAATACTCACGCTCGGTAATGCGGTTCTTGCTCCCATGCAATAAGTCAATCTGATAGAGGTTTTCCCGGTGGCACATTTCCATGACTTCCGCTTTGAGATATTCCATAGCTGCGTCCGTACAGCGGTGTTTGCAGCCCTCCCTTGTGTCGGCTGGTCTTTCCATGTAGGGCAATAGTGGCACTTCCGCAATCCGCAAGGAATTGATTACGATATGCACATGAATGTTGCCGCTGCCATTGTGACCGTCCATGTGCGTACAGACCAATGCCTGATGCCCCGGAAAATTTGCTTTTGCGTATTCCAGCCCAAGCTCCTGTGCCCGTTTCCCCGTCAAACAATTTTCTGTGCTGTCCCGTGGATCAAAGCTGATGATGTAATGGTGGCTTTTGATTTCATTCTTATTTTTGTTCTTCTGATATTCGCGGTTCAGCTGCTGGCAGGCCGCATCAAAGGAATAGGGTTCACAGTTCAGACCGTCCAGATAAAACTCATCTCGCATGATACGATTTCCGTTCTGGTCAAGGATCGGAGTTTTCCGAAGCTCGTCATGCTTGAAAATCAGATACTCCAGCGCAGCACTATAGTTGGAACTCTTACTTGCGATGTGCTTTAAGATTGCCATAGTTCTTTCCTGCCATTTCTGAGACTTGTTCCCGCATTTCAAAAATACAGGCAATCGCATGGTTGATGTTTTCGAGCATAGCGCGCGACTGGATACCGCCGCTGTTGAAGAACGCCGCGATCTGGTTCAGGTTGTTCCCGATGGCGGCAAACTCCCGTGTGATGGCTTCGATCTCGTCCGGGTGGACATAGAACACATACGAGGTATTCACATGGCCTTTCGTCAGCATCTGCGCTGCAAATTCAGAGAGGGTCATTCCGGCATCTTCGGCCTGCTGGTGTAAAAGTTCATATACTACTTCTGTAACTCGTGCGGAGATTACTTTTGTCTTTACGATAGATTTCACTTTTTTCTTCGTTCTTGGCATGGGGTCTCCTTTCCAAAATCAAGAATTTGATTTTCCCGGCAGTGCATCTGCACTCCGGCTGTGATCTGCTGCAGCAGGCCACCAACAGGCAAAATCATGTGATTTTGCACGATGTGAGGGTATGGGGAGCGCAATCTCCATCAAGATGCCGCCGTAGAAAAATCGCCAGTAGGAGCGATTTCGTATACAAAGGCGAATCTTGCTCTTAACTACCGTCCACTCTGTCCCAGCCCGTTCCTGCCCGATTTTCTCCGGCGTATTTTCCGATAAGACGCGCAGAATGCACATTCAGTACCGGAGATATCCTGCTGGGGTGGCTCATGCGATTTTCAAGGTGCGATGTGACTTTGTAAGGAATCGGGGAATTTCATCAGTGATACCGTAGTGAATTGGCTTACTTTTGAAAACACTTCCTATACCCTATACAAACTTTAAGGGGTGTTTTTAAACCGGGTCTTTTGAAAGTTCAAAGAAAATTCATTTTTCCAACGTTCCCCTCTACCTATAACAATCTAAAATGGGTGTTTGGCAACCAGTTTTTTTTAATTTTGTTGAACTACCTAATTTTAGAACATAGATTTTGTTTATTTTCCACTCATAAAACTAGAGGAAAGCCGTTTCACAAAAGATTTTGAAAACCCCTACACTAATAGGAATCCGCAGAGCTGTTTTGGAATACAGTTTTGAAAATTTCATAATTTTGGACAAAAAGAAAAACGGCAAAGTTCAAAATCGAACCTTACCGTCATCCATAGAGATGTCTTATAAAGTAAAAATACTGCGGCAGACAGGTGTTGCGCCTGCTCATCGTGGACATATTGCTATTTTAACATTGTGTAACTGTTACTGATATTCATGCACTGAAAATTTTTGTAGATTACAGCAGTGCAGTTTCTATCAAGCTATTGCTTTTCTCTTTTTTCAGATATATAATTCAGACAAGCCAATTCGATTTATAGGTTTTGTTGGGAGGTTTTCTCATGGCAAAAGATCGTATTGAAAGCAAGTATGTCACTGTGGCCCCTGGTGTGGAGTTACATATCTTGGAAAAAGGCGAAGGTAAACCGTTGGTCTTCATTCCCGGCCTGACCTTCTCTGGTGAGATTTTCAAGAACCAACTGGAGTATTTCTCCTCTGAATATCGTGTCATTGCTATCGATCCTCGCAGCCAAGGCTATTCTGCCAAAACCGTGGATGGCAACGACTACCTGACTCACGGCCGCGATGTAGCAGGTCTGATTGATGCATTGGGTCTCAAAGATATTGTCCTGATTGGCTGGAGCACGGGCAACCTTGACACATGGAGCTACGTGCAGCAGTTCGGCAAAGACAAGCTGCGCGGCGTTGTGACTATCGATATGTCTCCGCTCCCGCTCTCCCCTGACCCGAAGTGGAGGACTGAGGGCACGATTGAAGAGCTGTCAGGTCGCCACACAGGTGTTGACTTCTTCTGAGGGATGCCGTGAGTTCTTTAGCGAGTATGCGACTGGCATCATGATCCAGCATAAGATGGAGCCTGATGAGCTGGAGTATCTGCTGGATATTTCCGGCCGCACGCCGTACTGGATTTGCCGTCAGCTGTTCTGCGACGCTGTGTTCTCCAACTATCTTGAAATCGCAAAAGATGTCGGTGCAACGATGCCCAGCCTGATGTTCATTGCAGAACACTGGCAGGGCATTGCAAAGCCCTTTGTCGAAGCACATCTTCCCGGTTACGACACCTACGTCATGGGTGGTCACCTGATGTTCTATGAGTACCCCGAAAAGTGGAACCGTGTTCTGGAAGACTTTTTGAATAAGCTATAATGTGATTTCAGCCGCCTGTGGTTCATTCCGCAGGCGGATTTTTTGTGTAATCTCCGGGTCACGCAATAACCTCAAACATTGGGTGATGCTTCTTCCCCCTCTGCGGCATCCGTGTCAGAACGATTTTCCGAATGCTTTCTTCATCTTTTCTTTTGCTTCATCCGGCACATTGATCAGTCCGAATCGATAGAACATTCCGTATATATAGGTCACACCCCGGATATCGCCCAGCGCTTTAGGACGTTCAACTACTTCTCCTACCTTTTTAATATTGCCCAGAGCCAGCAGCACGGAACTCCACGCCAGGCTTTTACTATTCTCTCTGCGATCGATCCACAGTTCCTTAGTGTATTGCCCATTCCGGCCCTTTCGTATTTCATAGGTAAAGGGTAAACCTGAGTACGTTTTGAAGCGCACACCTGCATAAAGAAGAACCACCTCCCACAGATGCTCTTCTGTCGGCTCGGTTCTCAGTTTTCTTACCGCTCTGTATCTCCGCTGCCGCTCTGCTCCTACGCTGATTTTCTCTTTTTCTGCTGTGTTTGGAAAGTACACGCCTTTTTCATAAGGCAGGTACGATGTGACGGAGGCTTTGGATAGGCCAAGGACTGTTGCCGTTGAGAGAATGGAAGTTTTATAGTCTTTTGTTTCTCGGTATTCTTCAAAAGTATTTTTTACTTTCTCCGCCACTTCAGATTCATACACACCGGTCGTGATGAGCAGCTTTCTTACTTTTATTGGATTTAATCCCAGTTCATCGCCGATGGCCTGCAAGGACATCTCAGAATTATAAAGCGTCACAGCAGCATCCATCTGCTCTTTCAGGTTCTTCCCGGCATCGTACTCTGGCTTCAACTTCTTTCGGCCACCACCTGGTTTTCTTGTTTTCTTCATTTTACTCATGCAGCTCCAGCGGCAGTCCATCC
>OGQB01002087.1_pt1 | contig 15400 bp, 9 predicted proteins | sample 1553071 | NCBI WGS metagenome assembly OGQB01 (sample SAMEA2580284, study PRJEB22360) | human gut metagenome | biome: human gut; feature: human-associated habitat; material: faeces | place: Denmark | collected 2008/2010
GTTCGTCATAGCGACGGGCTGCGGGGGGAGGAGCCGCAGCTGCTCGACGGGGCTTTCGTGGCCGACAAGGTGGTCGGCAAAGGCGCGGCGGCGCTGATGATTCTGGGCGGCGTGGAGGAGCTTGTCGCCGACGTGGTGAGCCGTGCGGCCCTCGACCTGCTCACCGCCGCGGGCAAAGCTGTCGCCTACACGGTCGCCGTGCCCCATATCATCAACCGTGCGGACGACGGGATATGTCCCGTGGAGCGGCTCTGCGCCTCGGCGCAGACGGCCGGGGAGTGTCTGCCGCTGATCGAAGGATTCATCCGCAAAATGCAGGAGCGAAACGAATAGATAGGGTTCGCTACTGCCCGGCACAGGGATTTTCCGCTGGCGCAGCGACGGGATCGACGCCGGAACCCGACGCCCCGGACGACGCTCTTCGGGAGTGTGAACCTCGATTTTTAAAAACCGCACGAAAAGCACTGTTTTTGAATATGAACAAACAAAAGACAAAATGGAAACAACGGCTGTAAAACTCTATTCGCTCGATTACCGCGATGCGAAAACCTACCTCGCAGCGGCGCTCTTCGTCGCAGGCAACATCGTCCTGCCCCAAATCTGTCATTTGGTGCCGCAGGGCGGCCTGCGGTGGCTGCCGATCTATTTCTTCACGCTGGTCGGCGCCTACAAATACGGCTGGCGGGTGGGCCTGCTGACCGCCGTGCTCTCGCCGGCGGTGAACTCGGCGCTGTTCGGCATGCCCGCAGCGGCGATGCTGCCCGTGATCCTGCTCAAATCGGTGCTGCTGGCCGTCGCCGCAAGCCTCGCTCGGCAGGATCGGGCAGGGCGCGTGACGCTGCCCCTGCTGGCGGGCGTCGTCCTCTTTTACCAGCTGTTCGGCTCGCTGGGCGAATGGGCCTGGACGGGCTCGGCGAAAGCCGCCCTGCAGGACATCCGCATCGGGCTCCCCGGTATGCTGGCACAGGTATTTGCAGGATACGCGGTGCTCAGGTACCTATTACGTAATTAACAATCCCGAGACATGACAAAAATGTATATGGTTTCGTTATTGTCGATCCTGCCTTTCACGGCCCCGGCCTGCGGATCAGCACAGGGCGGCGGAGAAGCGCCCGAGGCACCCAAGGTCTATTTCGTGCGGGACATCACGCCGGAGAATATGGTGCGCCTGTACGAGGCGCTGGAGCGTCCGGCGACGGGCAAGGTGGCCGTGAAACTCTCGACAGGGGAACCCGGCGGGCACAACTTCCTCAAGCCGGAGCTTATCAAGGATCTGGTGCAGAAGGTGGACGACACGATCGTCGAATGCAATACCGCCTACGGCGGCGGACGCGCCAGCACGGAAAACCACCTGAAGGCCGCCGCCGACCACGGCTTCACGGCCATCGCCCCGGTGGACATCATGGATGCCGAAGGCGAGGTAAGCTTGCCCGTGAAGGGCGGCAGGCACCTCAGGGAGAACTTCGTGGGGTCGCACTACCCCGCCTATGATTTCACGGTGGTGCTCTCGCACTTCAAGGGGCACGCCATGGGCGGCTTCGGCGGTGCGGTGAAGAACATCTCGATCGGCATCGCCTCGTCGGCGGGCAAGGCGTGGATACATTCGGCCGGGAAGACCAAGAATGCCGCCCAGATGTGGGGCAACCTGCCCGCGCAGGACGATTTTCTGGAGTCGATGGCCGAGGCAGCCAAGTCGGTGGCAGACCATTGCGGGGAAAAGATACTCTACATCAACGTGATGAACAACCTGTCGGTGGACTGCGACTGCGACGCGCACCCCGAAGACCCGAAGATGGGCGACATCGGCATCCTGGCCTCGACCGACCCGGTGGCGCTGGACAAGGCGTGCGTCGACCTGGTTTACGCATCGCCCGACCCGGGCAAGGTGCACCTGATCGAACGCATGGAGTCGCGCCACGGCATCCACACGCTGGAACACGGCGAAGCGATCGGGCTGGGCTCGCAGCAATACGAACTCGTGGAACTGGAATAGGATGGAGTACCGCATACTGGGGCGCACCGGACTGAAAGTCGGCGCCATCGCACTGGGTTGCGAGGGGTTCGCGGACAAGACGGCCGAAGAGGTGCGCGCCGATTTCGATTTCGCCATCCGCAACGGCATCAACTTCCTCGACCTTTACGCCTCGAACCCCGAGCTGCGCAGCAACATCGGCGCAGCGCTGGCGGGCAGGCGCGAGAAGTTCGTCATACAGGGGCACCTCTGCTCGGTATGGGAAGGGGGGCAGTACCTGCGCACGCGCGATCCGGAGAAATCGCTGGCGGCGTTCGAAGACCTGCTCGCACGGCTGGGAACGGACTATGTGGAGATCGGGATGATCCACTACGTGGACGCCGAGGCCGACCTGCGCGAGGTGCTCGACGGCCCGATCATGCGCCTGGCGCAACGGCTCAGGTCGGAAGGGCGCATCCGCCACATCGGCCTGAGCAGCCACAACCCCGTGGTCGCGCACATGGCGGCCCGGACGGGGCTCATCGACGTGCTGATGTTCTCGGTGAACCCCTGTTACGACCTGCTGCCGCCGAGCGACGACGTGGACACGCTCTGGGCCGACGAAAGCTATGCGCAGGAGCTGCACAACATCGACCCCGAACGCCAGCGGCTCTACGAATTCTGCGAACGCGAAGGCGTGGCGATCGACGTGATGAAGGCGTACGGCGGCGGGGACCTGCTGAGCGGGACCAACTCGCCGTTCGGGAAGCCGATGACACCGGTGCAGTGCATCGAATACGCCCTGACGCGCCCCGGCGTGGCGGCCGTGATGGCCGGATGCCGCAGCCGGACCGAAATCGAGGCGGCGCTCGCATGGTGTACGGCGACAGCCGCCCAGCGCGACTACACGCAGGCGCTGACAGGACTCGGCCGGTTCTCGTGGGAAGGACACTGCATGTACTGCGGCCACTGCGCCCCCTGCACGGCGGGGATCGACATCGCAAGCGTGAACAAATACTACAACCTGACGCTGGCGCAGGACGAAGTGCCCGAAACCGTGCGCGAACATTACAACCTGCTGGCGCACCACGCTTCGGAGTGCATCGCCTGCGGCCGCTGCGAACGGAACGATATTTTTCAGGAATTTGAGCATCGTAGTCGGTAAGTCGTAATTCGTAAAATTAAAATTAATCCCGTTGTGAAAGAGAATGAACTCACAACGGGATTAATTATTCAACATCTGTCGTTAGAATCCCAGACCCTGTACGTCAGCCAGTTTACCGCGGCCATACAGATAGTCTCCGGTTTGGGCGTATTCGGGTTTGACAATCACGAATTTCAGGTAACGGCCTGCGATCGTTTTCTGGACTGCATAGTCATAGGGCGTCGGCACACCTGTCCAGTTGAAATCACGCTTACCGCTGGCTACCAGATTCCACTGGGTGCTTGCACCGCTATACTCTTCGGCCGTGTAGATCTCATAATCCCGGTAATTACCCTGGTGGGTCGAGTAATCGCTGATCCGGAATTTCGTGAACACCTGCCGCTGTCCCATATCCACGACGAACGTTATCGGGAATTCGATTTGAGTGGCGAACCAGGATATCCATTCGTGGCCGGCGGTAATTTCCCCATCGAACAGTTTGTCGGCTGTATACTGCATGATCCATGCGGCCCCGCCGTTGTTCGGGTCTTTTGCATAGCAGTTATCCTCGCCTTCGAGCAATTTCCACGGGCCCTTCAGTTCCTTGTCCATCGAGAAGGGGACATACATGACCTCGGTGGTGACGGTGATACCGTCCAGCGACGCGGAGGTGATGCGCACCGGCACGAGCAGGTCGCCCACGATATCGAGGTTGCTGCCCGTGAACAGCTTGTCGGAGTTGATCTTGCCCGAGAACTTGGCCGTCGTCTCGCCTGCTGCGATCTGCGAGCTGGCGGCGTCCAGCCTGGCGAACCCTTCGGGCGCGGCCAGGTAGTTCGTCCCGTTGGCCTGGTTGTAGGCCTCCACGAGGCTGTTGTCGATCGCGTAGTTCACCGTCAGATCCATTGTCGTGATGGCATTGTCGAGCACGATGTTGCCGTCGAAGGTAATCTCCTCGTGCGTAGCGGTGGGGTGGAACGGTGTTGCCAGTTCCTTCTCCATGCCGATCGAAGCGCGCTTGGGGTTGATGATCTTCACATTGCGGTTCGCGTCGACGGCCAGCGCGTCGTTGACCGTGGTGAGCTCAAGCGGAATGGCATACTCCGTACCCTCGCCGAGGGCGAAGATGGCTGCGTCATCCCACGTAACCTCGACGAATTTACGGGTGTCGCCATCCGAGAACCCGATCGTCGAAGAGGAGAGTTTGTAACAATTCGCCGGCAGCACCGCGTAGTTGGTGCCGTTGGCCGCGTTGTACTCGGCCAGGGCAGTTTCCGAGACGCTGAGGAGCGCTTTGGCGCTTTGCTGCCCCTTGCCGTTTTTCAGTATGGCGAATTCGTATTTCCCATTATAAACCGATACGCCTGCATATTGTTCCTCATTGACGAATGAGAGCGTATCGTCTACCATGAAGTTGTTGCGATTGTCCTCGCAGCCGGCCAGAGCGGCCGAAGCAAACAGTCCTGCAATCAACAGTTTCCACATATTTATTTTCATAGGTTCGAGCATTTATTAATGTCCGTAATTCTGGGTCATATTGGTCATTTCGGCCATCTGTGCCGCATTGATCGGGTGGAGATAGTCCTTGTCGCGGAATACGGCCGGGGCGCCGACGTAGTCGGTGTGTACGCGTTCGTAGGACTCTTCGTACGTGGTGGCGCTTACGTGCAGCGTCCAGTTCTCGCTCGGGTATTCTTCCTTGGCGATCATCCAGCGGCAGGCGTCGTAGTGGCGCATCGCTTCCAGTCCGAACTCTACCATGCGTTCTTTCTGGATGCACCAGCGGAGCAGCTCCTTGTTCCCTTTGATTTCGGGGTAAGCGACCTCGATCTTTTTCAGTCCGACACGTGCGCGTACCCTGTTCAGGTATTCGAGCGCTGCGGTCTCGTCGCGCTGGGGCTTTTCGTTGCAGGCCTCGGCGTAGTTGAGATAGATTTCCGCCAGGCGGAAGGCCGGATAAACCGTTTGCATCGAAGTGTAATCCTTGGCTTCGCGCAGCGACTTGTTGGTTTCGAGCAAACGGCGCCATACATAGCCTACGCGGGTGATACCGCCGCCTTCACCAGCATTCCACTTATTGGTGCAAGCATCGTTGTTGTAGCAGGTGAACTTGATATTCTCCGTCTTGTTGGGCCACCAGAAACCGTTGGGTACGAGGCAGGCGTAATAACGGGGATCGCGGTTGATACAACTGTTGTGGGCCTTGATGCCGTCGCCCCAGTCGATACCGGGCTGTTTGTACCCTTCGGTGAAGCCGGTGGCCTGATAACCCGATTGCGGGTCGACGATGGGTTTCGACATGTCGTTCTCACCCTGGTAGCCTGTCACGGGATAGCGTCCGGTCGTGTACATGGGATAGCTGTCTACCAATTTCAGCGAAGGTTGGATACCGCCGTATCCCTGGTAAACGACACCCGATGCGCCGCCGCTTGTCATGCCGGGCATGGCGCCTGCCAGCAGACCTCCGGTGCCGCCAAGCCACGAATAACCGCCCGAGCGGCTCCACCAGCCCCAGATGGTCTCCTTGTTCCAGGGCTTCAGCCTTACGCCCTGATAAGAGGACATGTAACGCGTGAACTCATCGGTCTGTTCCGTATCCTTGTAGAGATCGTACAAACCGGTCTCTGCCAACTCGATCACATCCCAGGCTGCCTGTGCGGCTGCCTCCCATTTGGTCTCGTCCTTGCTCTGCGGGAAGAGGAATTCCCCGCGAATGTTCTGCATCTGGCCTTTGTAAAGGTCGCACCCGTTGTATAACGGCGATGCTGCGTAAAGCAGTATGCGCGATTTCAGCGCCAAGGCTGCACCGCGCGTAACACGGCCGGCCCACTGTTTGCCGTCGATACCGATGTCGTCGGTACGTACCGGCAGGTCGTTTTTGATCGCGTCGAGCTCCCCGACCATGAAGTCGATGTTCTCCTGTACGGTGTGGCGGTCTACGCTCTTGGCGTCGATCGTCTCGTCGGCGATCTGGTCGCCCCAGATGAATACCGGGCCGTATTGGCGGAACAGCAGGAAGTAGTAGTAGGCGCGCAGGAAGCGGGCCTCGGCCTTCATATAGGCAACTGTCGTCGGGGTGTCTTCCTTGTCGAGGTCGATATATTTCAGGAAGATGGAGCACTGGTTGATGCCGATGTAGTAATCCGGCCAGTAATTGAAGTTGGTCGTGGCGCTACTGTAATTACCGGTTCTGAACTGGGTGTAGTAGACCCACTGGTACCACGAGAAGAGCGCTTCGTCGGAGCGTCCTACCGTCCAGCCGTGCATGCCTACGACCTCTTCTTCCTGGGGAATGTAGGAGTAAAGGTGGCTCAGGTATTTCTGGACTTCGGTTTTTTGCCGGAAAATATCCTCGATCTTGGCCTGGTCGTCCAGTTCCACGTCGAAGAACGACTCGCAGGAGGACAGCGTAAAGGCCAGTAAGAGGGCGGTTGCGAATATTCGTATTTTTTTCATAGCTTATCCTTTTTTAGAAGTTGACGTTTGCACCGATTGCAAAGGTACGTATAAGGGGGTATACATTACCGTAATTCGCATTTACCTCAGGATCCCAGAGCTTGAAATCGCTGAATGTAATCAGGTTCTTTCCCTGGATATAGAACCTGATCTTGGACAGGCCCCATTTCTTGGTCATGCTTTCGGGTAGTGTATAGCCGATCTCCGCGTCTTTCAGACGCAGGAAACTCATGTCGCGCTGCCAGTAGGTCGAAAGTTGCTGGTTGTTGTCCACCTTGTTGAGCGACAGACGGGGGTAGGGTGCGTTGGGATTCTGGTTGTCGAGCGTCCAGCGGTTCTTGGCCACATCCTCGAAAATCTGTCCCATGCGGAGGATCGTCGACGAAGCGCCGAAGAGGTTCTGGCCCTGGATGATGCGGGTCACGTGGCCCACGCCCGAGAAGAATACCGATACGTCGATGCCTTTCCATTTGAGGCTGGCGCCGAAACCGTAGTTGATCTCCGGTACGAGCGTATAGCCGATGGCCACCTTGTCGAAGGTGTTGACCACGCCGTCGCCGTTGACGTCGCGGTACTTGATGTCACCCGGGCGTACGGTACCGAAATCCTGCTTGGGCCAGTTGGCGATATCCTCTTCCGACTCGAACAGTCCTTCGGCAATCAGGCCGAACTGCTGGTTGTTGGCAAAGCCGGCGAGGTTCTGGTATTTCCAGATCTGGTCGGGTTTGTCGTCGTAGAGTTTCTTGTTGCGGTTGTAGGTGAAGTTACCGCGTGCCGATATGCTGAAATCCTTGTTGAAGCTGTGGTCGAATTCGAGCGACATGTCGAAACCCTGGTTCTTCATGCGGCCGAGGTTGACCCACTGCGCCGTTTTCGTGCCGACCACCGACGGGGTGGATTCGCGCTGGATGAAGATGCCTTCGCGTTTCTCATAGAAGTAGTCCGCCTGGATCTTGATCTTGTTGAACAGCCCCAGCTCGATACCGACGTCGGCCTTCGTCGCCTCTTCCCAGGCAACGTCCGGGTTGCCGTACTCGCCGGTCGAATAGCCGGGCAGGTTGGTCTGTCCCAGGTCGCCGAAAGTGAACCCGCCGGCATTGGTGTTCATGGTCGTATTGTAGGCGAAACGGCGGGGGGCCGCCCGCTCCCCGCGTTCTCACATCGCCGCCGATCTCGTCGTTACCGATCTTACCGTACGAGGCGCGGATTTTCAGGATGTTGACCTTATCGCGCAGCGGCTCCCAGAATTTTTCGTTGCTGATCATGTATCCTACGGCGTACGAGGGGAAGAAGCCGTAGCGCTTGCCGGGGGCGAAGTTCTCTGAACCGTTGTAACCGAAGTTGAACTCGGCGAAATACTTGTCGCGGAAGGCGTAGGTGAAACGCCCGGCGATACCCATGTTCTTTGTCGGGTAGGCGTCGATGTAATTGACGGGCCTGTTCTTGGATTTGCTGCGTACCGAGTAGAGGAACATGCCGCTTACGCGGTGGTCTTCCGCGAAGAGGCGCTCATAGATAAGCGAGCCCTCGAAATTGATGGCCGTCGTACCCGACGAGTCCGATGTCGCGAGGCGCATGTAGTTGCTGCCGTTGGGGTTGGCAGCGGTCAGCATCAGTTCGCCGTTTTCGTCGCGCCCGGTGGCATAGTAGGTCACGGGGGACATTGCACGCTCCAGGAGGGTTGCGTTCTGTGCATCCCATGCGAATTTTACATTGGCTTTCAGGCCGGGGGTGATGATGTCCGAGAAATCCTGCGTCAGCGACAGCAGGGACTGCGCCACCATGGTGTTGTAACGCCGGTAGCCGGTGTTGTTCAGCATGTTGTAGGGGTTGACCGAGCCCGACTCCTGCGGGATTGCCAGCATGCCGTTCGAAAATACGGTCGGCGTAGCCACGGGGGTAACGTACATCGTGTAGGCGTACAGGTCGTTCGTGGTCGTGCAGGGAGCGTTTTTGGTCGTATACTGCGTGGAGAGCGAAAGGCCCAGCTGCGTCGACTTGGTAATGTCGATGTCGATGTTCGAGCGGAAGCTGTACTTGTTGAAGTTCATCTGGGCATTGTAACGGTCGTTGTCAGCGACATTGAACATACCGCCTTCCGTGTAGTAGGATGCCGAAACGTAGTAACGGATTTTCGGGGAGCCGCCCGTGACGCTCGCGTGTACGCGGCCGGTCATGGCCAAGTCCTTGAAGATGGTGTTGACCCAGTCGACGTTCGGATAGAGGTCGGGGTCGCGGCCGCTCAGGTACATCTGGCGGGCATAGTCCGAAATCGGCATCTCGGTGCTGCCGCTGTCGCGGTAGAGTTCGTTGTAGTAGTCGATCCACTGCGAAGCGTTCGCCAGCTCGGGCAGCTGGACAGGCTGCGTAATGCCGAATTCGGCCTTGACGCGGATCTGGGGCGCCGTCATTTCGGTGCCTCGTTTGGTGGTGATCAGGATGATGCCGTTCGCACCGCGCACACCGTAGAGGGCGGTCGCCGTTGCGTCCTTCAGGATGGAGAACGTGGCGATGTCGTCCGCGTCGACAAAGTCCATGTCGCGCTCGATACCGTCGACGAGCACCAGCGGGGTGGTTTTGGCACCGAACGTACTCTGTCCGCGGATCCAGAACTCGGCGCTCGATCCGGGTTCGCCCGTACGCTGCATCACGACGATACCCGCCAGTTTGCCGGCGAGGTTCGAGGAGAGCGAGCCGCTTGCCACTTCCAGTTCGCCGGCGTCGATGGTGTTGATGGCGCCGATGATACTCTCCTTGCGCTGTTTACCGTATGCGACTACGGTTACCGCCTCCAGTTCGGAAACCTTGCGCACCAGCTCGGTCACGATGTTGGTCTTCGTTCCGACGGGAATGCTCTGGGTTTCATAACCCAGGTACGAAATCTCGATTACATCGGTCGGCTTTACGTCGATCGAGAAGGTACCGTCATTACCCGTGATGACACCGCGGGTACTGCCCTTGACGATCACGGTGGCTCCCGGTACACCCGCCTTGGTCTCGTCCAGGACGCGTCCGGTCATCTTGACGTTCCCCCCCCCTTGCGGGGCGGTAACAGACGATTCCAGGCTGCTTGCGGAATACGCAAATTCGGGATTTGCGCTCAATTCCGTAACCGATATAAGCCCCAGTATCAACACGAATGACCGGAGCATTATTTTACAAAAGAGCTTTTGTATAGTCATTGTCATATTTCCTCATTTATAATTACTTAATGTAGATTTGTACGGTTCGGGCGTCGGTCGGGCGCCCCGGGCCCGTACGTGTTGGATTGATCCTTGCTTGGCTAGAAGCACTTTGGATTAGTGTTTTTCAGGAAGTCAATAGTTCGGGTCTCGTCTGTTTTACCATAGGCACGTTTTAGTTTTTAGGTATGGTGAATAATTAGTCGGTTGTATAATTCGTCTGCCGATATGGCCGTCAATGCCGAAAGAACTTGATATACGACAACATACGGCCTGTGTGGTACTTTTTTTTCTGTGAAATTCAGTTAAAAGTATTCATTATCCGGCAATAAATATAACAATAAAATTATTATCATTACTATTTTTGATAAGTTTTTTTACTTTAAAGGGGTGCGGTACGATTTGCATGTCCTTGGATTTGTGTGTATAATATATTGATTTTCAATATATTGTTGGTGTTTTTAGGGCTGTGAAATATTTGTGAAAAAGTAATGTCCTTTTTATCAGCTACTTGGCTTTGGGCTAACGGATTAAGATGGTCTTGGCTGTTAAAATTGTGTAATACAATATCTTATATTTTTATGTTTCATCTCTTCTCGAATCATTCCTGCCGGGAAATAGTTGCCTCCCCTGATTTTTGCCGCTTCAATGATTCGAAAAGTTTTTTACTGTTTTTGGGTTTGTAAGTAAAATATTTTTGCTTATTTTTGCCCTGTAAACTTTCGGGCTTACCGGCTAACAGGGTATACCTATGTATATTATATTTGCCGTTTATGCCCGCATCCGGCTACGCCGGCCGCACCGCATGGAACTGCGCTGAGTTGAAAATTCAATAAAATACCCGGAATAAATGATGATTAGAAATTGTTGTATGCTGGTGGCGGGCCTCCTGCTACACACGCAAATATTCGCACAGGATAAAACGGCCGCAAGCCGTACCGGCGAAGACTACACCCTGTCGAACGGTGCGGTCGAGGCCGTTTTCAGCGGGAGCGGAAGCTTCGACATCGAGAAACTGGTGCTCAACGGGAAACAGGTCGTCGGAGCAGGCAAGAACGAAACGCCGTGGATCCTGATATACAAAGGCCCCCAGGGGGAAAACCCGGAGTTGAAACCCGAGCACGCCGTTTACCGCGGGGTACAGGTGCGCGATGACGCCCTGGCCAAAACTTTGGTGTTCACGTGGGAGCTGACGCTGGACTATTCGCCGGTGAAATATCCCGTGCGGATGTACGTGACACTTCCCGACGGCGGCGAGCTGCTGCAATGGAACATAGAGGCCGACCTGCCCGCCGGGTGGCTGGTCACGGATCTGAAATTCCCCAATGTCGTGATCGAACGCCCCGAAGACGGCAGGATCATCACCACCGAAGGCTGGGGCGTCGAGAAGCCGCTCGACATCGCCACGTTCGAAGCCCGTTACCCGTCGCATGCCTCCGCCATGCAGTTCCTCGTGGTACACAATGCCGAGGGTGCGTTCTATTACGGGACGGAAGACCGCCGCGGCTGCGGAAAGACCTATTCGGCGCAGTGTACGCCGACGACGGTTACGTTCAGCGATGCCATCCCCGCCTCGGCCGGATGGATCGCGGACGGGACGTTCCGCCTGCCGTGGGTCTCGGTCACGGGTTTCACGCCGAAGGGTTGGGAAGATGCCGTTGTCAGGTGGTACCGTCCGTTTACCTTCACGACCGAGTGGGGTCGTAAGCCGCTCGCCTCGCGCAATATCCCGCAGTGGTGTTACGATGCCGACGCGTGGGTGCGTGCCAAGCATGTGACCGACCAGACGTACGATGCTGTCCGGCGTGCCGCCCGGTATTTCGGGCAAGGGCTGGGGGTGCACTGGTATTTTTGGCATCATTACCCCTACGATACCCACTATCCCGATTACCTGCCCGCACAGGAGCGTTTCGCAGGGATGGTGCGTGACGCCCAGCTTCTGGGGGCGCGTGTGACGCCCTATATCAACGGCCGGCTCTGGGATCCGGCGGCCGACAGCTATAAGCGCGACCGCGGTTACGACGCGTCGTGTCGTAAACCCGACGGGTCGCTCTATACCGAGATTTACCCCACGTCGAAAGTCCTCAATACGGTAACCTGCCCTTCGACGGATATCTGGCACCGGAAGATCATCGAGCTGGTGGACAGCCTGCAACACGCGGTCGGGGTGAACGGAATCTATATCGACCAGATCGCTGCCGCCGCGCCCGAACCCTGTTGGAACGAGGCGCACGGCCACCCGGTCGGGGGCGGCGATTTCTGGTACGACGGCTACCGCAGGCTTATCGGCGAGATCCGCGCACACCACCTGCTCGAGGACAGGATCCTGACCAGCGAGGAGAATGCCGAGTGCTATATCGACCTGTTCGACATGTTGCTGGTCGTCAATACGCCCCATGAGGAGGACAACTGCATCATCCGGCCGGTGTTCCCGATGGTCTATTCCGACCGTGCCGTCACCAGCGCCTTCACCTATACGCCGAGCGAGGCGGATAAGATGTCGCTGGGCGACTTCCGTTACGAACTGGCGAAGGCATTGTTGTGGGGTTCGCAGATCGGGTGGGTCGACCCCGTCCCGCTGATGTCGGAACAGGCCGTCAGCGAGGCGCGTTTCATGAAGACGCTCACGGATTTCCGCCGCAGCCTGCACGATGTCGTGTACGGCGGCCTCTTCATCCGCGAGCTCACCCCGGCGGGCGACAACCCCATCGTGAAGATTCCGGGGTTCGGCGATGACGCGTCGGTGCTGGCTGCCGAGTGGCGGAAGCCGGACGGCCGCAAGGTCTATATCGTTGTCAATATGGATGAAAAAAAACATAAGGTTTCGTTACCCGGCGTGGACAAGCCCTTCGATGTGGCGGGTGCGTCCTGCAAGCGTATTGATTTGTAACGGGTAACGATGTCCGGGCAGGGCCCGGACAGGTTGGGTAGGAGAGGGTGCCCGGCGTAACGCCCGCCGGGCACCCTTGTTTTGCAGGGGGGCTTGCCCGCCGGAATCCGCGTGATCGACCGCAACCGCATCGTCTTCGCAAGGAGTATATCCCTGTCTGCGGGAATTACAGGCGGCTGTTCCGTGATTTCCTCGCGGCGCGTTCCCCGATGCCCGGGACGAGCAGAGAACCGCGGGTTTATTCCATGTAAGTCATGACGTTGCCGCTGATCTGCTGCAACGATATTTCACAAACCTTCGTATTGTATTTGGCCGTGAGGATGCGCTCTTCGGCATCGAGCAGGCTCTTCTGCGCTTCGCGCATCTCGATGCCCGGCAGGTCGCCCAGCAGGTAACGTTCCATGGCGATCTCGTAGTTCTCCTTGGCGGCGATCAGGTTCTCCTTTTCCAGTTGGATCACCTCGAGGTTGTTGCGGTAGGCCTGCCAGAAGTTCGACAGGTTGGCACGCAGCGACTGCTCGAGCCTTTCGCGCGTGAGCTGCGCATTTTCCACGTCGATGCGGGCGTTGCGCTGCTCCCGGCGGCGGTTGCCGTCGAAGATCGTGATGCCGAGTTTCACCCCGGCGTTCAGTCCCAGCGTTCCGCGCGACCGGGTCGTCCCGTTCCCGAAACGGTTGTAGGTGTAACCGTATCCCGTCGTCAGGTTCAGGTAGGGGTAGTTGCGCGCCTGCACGGTTTTCAGGTCGAGTTCGGCCAGCACATTGTCATGCCCTGCCAGCAGCAGCGAGGCATTCGTGTCGAGCGTCTGCGCCAGCAGCTCCTCCCATTTGAGCTCGCCGTTGACCTCGATCACCGAGTCGCGGATGCAGAGCATTTCGTTGACGTCCTTGTTGGCCAGCAGTTCGTTGATGCGGATGCGCGAAGCCGAAACCAGCTCCTGCTGGGACATATATTTCGAACTGTCGGCATTGAAGTCCACGCGTGCCTGCAACAGGTCGAGGCGCGAGAAATTGCCGACGCTGACCCGCGCTTCGGTGATGCGCAGCCGCTCGCGCGAAAGCGCCACGGCATAGCGGAAATTCTGCAGGCGCAGCGTTTGCTGGACGTAATTGTAGTATTCGGCCGTCAGGCTGGCTACGAAGTCCTCGATCGTGATGCGGGTGCGGACAGTGCCCATCTCCTGCATCTCTTTGAGCTTTTTGTAGTTGGTGCGGATGCGGAATCCGTCGAAAATCGTCCAGTTGAGGTTGATCCCGGCGTTGAACGTCTGGTCGTAGATGCCGTTGTCCGACCATGCGTCCCCTTCGCGCGGTGTGGTGCGCTCGTTGTCCAGCGCCCCCGAATAACCCGCCTCGAAGTCGATCGTCGGCACCATGCCGGCATTTGCCGCCGTGGCATTGTTGTCGCTGATGCGCTCCTCATTGCGCACGATGCGTATGTCGTAGTTGTTTTCCAACCCTATTTCCAGGCACTTGCGGAGGGTCAGCTCCTCCTGTGCCGCCGCCGTTGCGAAAATCCCCGCGGCCAGGGCCGATAAAATCACTCGTTTCATTGGGCTTCCTTATTTCTGTTTCTTACTCCGGTCTGTCGATACGTAGCTGTATATTGCCGGGACGATGTAGAGCGTCAGCAGGGTGGATACCACCATACCGCCCACTACGGCGATACCCATGGCGATACGTCCGTTGGCACCTTCGCCCGTGGCGACGGTCAGCGGCAGCAGGCCGAGGATGGTCGAGGCGCTCGTCATCAGGATCGGGCGCAGGCGTTGCAGCGAGGCTTCCTCGATGGCGTGCAGTTTGTCGATTCCCGCTTCCTGCTTCTGGTTGGCGAACTCCACGATCAGGATGCCGTTCTTGGCCACCAGGCCGATGAGCATGATGATGCCGATCTGGCTGAAGATGTTCATCGTCTGCCCGTTGGCGGCCATGAACACCAGTGCCCCCGCAATGGCCAGCGGCACGGTGAGCATGATGACCAGCGGGTCTTTGAAGCTCTCGAACTGTGCCGCGAGGATCAGGTAGATCAGCAGGATGGCCAGCAGGAAGGCGAACATCAGGCTCGACGAACTTTCACGGAACTCCTTCGAGTCGCCGGCCAGCGCCGTGCGGAAATCGTCGCCGAGCGTTTCGGCGGCGATGCGATCCATTTCGTCGAGCCCCTGCCCGATGGTCTTGCCCTTCGCCAGCCCGGCCGATACGGTCGCCGAGAGGAACCGGTTGTAGTGGTACAATTGCGGCGGGGCGACGTTCTCTTCCAGTGCGATCAGGTTGTCCAGCTGGATCATCTCGCCCTTGTCGCTGCGTACGTAGATCGACCGCAGGTCGGCGGGCTTGTTGCGTTGCTGGCGGTTGATTTCGGCCAGTATCTCGTATTGCTTGCCGTTCATGTAGAAGTAGCCCATACGCTGGCCGCTGAGCCCGTACTGGAGCGTCTGGGCGATGTCGCGCGTCGAGACGCCCAGCAGGTTGGCCTTGTCGCGGTTGATCGCGATGCGGGCTTCGGGCTTGCTGAATTTCAGGTCCACGTCGGCCATCTGGAACACGGGGCTTTCGTAAACCTTGCGCATGAATTCGGGCAGCACCTCCTGCAACCGTTCGAGGCTGGTGGCCTGGAGCACGTACTGCACGGGCATGCGCCCGCGGCGTCCGCCGAAGGTGCTCTGCTGCTGCACGAAGGCGCGGGCCTTGGTCTTCGAGCGCACGGCGGCCGAGATCTGCTCGGCGATCTCCATCTGCGAGCGTTCGCGGGTCGCGATGTCCGTCAGGGCGATGCGG
>OGQB01002093.1_pt1 | contig 15360 bp, 14 predicted proteins | sample 1553071 | NCBI WGS metagenome assembly OGQB01 (sample SAMEA2580284, study PRJEB22360) | human gut metagenome | biome: human gut; feature: human-associated habitat; material: faeces | place: Denmark | collected 2008/2010
GGAGTGGGAATGAAAGTTAAGAACAAGCCTTGACACAGTTTAATTTACACCCCCGTCAGCTTAGGACTTTACCACATATCTTCATTTCCATCTTCTGGACTTTGTCCATTATTGAAACCAGGAGTTTCTGACCCTGCCAGCAACTGTTGGGCTTTTATCTCATGCATCTGCATTTCTGGTTTTATATATTCTTTCTTCATATTGTGCTATTTTTATTTGATTATTACTTTCTTGTTATTCTTGATGTATATGCCCTTTGTCGGATTGCTTATCTTTCTACCTTGGAGGTCGAAGATTCCTTCAATAGTGCCATGACGCTGCACGTCAGTACCCATAATGGTGATTTCATCTATGCCTGTTGTCTCGCTGCCGCCACCGAATACAAAGCTGCGAGTGAGTGCTTCCGATGATGGGTCTTTTGCTTCATTTTCAGATACTTGCAGATAAGCCTTTCCTGGAGTCGCTTTGAGGCTTGTTCCGTTGCTGCTATTGCTAGCTTTGTCCACACTGAGGTAGAAGCCGAGACGTTCTTTATTTGTAGCATTTTTATACGTGAGACGATAGAGTTTACAACCAGTTTCTGCTGTTACAGTCTTAGCTTCAGCTGGTGTAGCCACAAGGTGGTTGACATCAGAGGAAACTTTTGTCAAGTCATTTGTCCCGTTTGCCTTTGCATTGACATACTCTCCGTCAGTCTTCAGTAGCACACCCTCGTCCTTTGCCACTTGGGTGTCGTTGCGTTCTGTCAATGTCATCTTGCCACCGCTTACCGTTGCGTTGTAGACCTTAAGCGTTCTGTCTGACGGAACAGAAAGGGTTACATCGTTTGTCGGATTGCTGAATGTTGCCCAATATGTATCGTTGCCATTTGCATCCTTGTCGCCCTGTGCAGCCTTGATTACTTTATTGTCAGAGCCGGGAACGGGATATAGGTCCTCGCCTAACTGCTGTCCCCATACCTGCTCGCCTAATACTTTGCCTTCGGCAAGCAAATAAGCCACCTCACCGCTCTCTATCTGCAGTTTGGTGAAAGCCTTGACCACGTCCGCTTCTACCTTTCCACCTTCGAAAGTCAGACTTCCCTTACCAACTATTTTGATGTTCTCAGATGAGTTGTTCAGCAATGCCTCCTTGTTGTAAGCTGCAATACCCTTTGCGGTTAGTGTACCCCGCCCTATATTACCTATAATGATTCCTGGATAAAGATTTGTATTCTTATTATTCGTCACATCTCCATAACTGAATACATTCTGGATACTGCTGTTAGCCACTGTTTGTCCTGCTATGCCACCGGCACACCGACCTGTGCTTGTAATCTTGCCATAGTTGGCGCAATCTTCGATACTTGTTCCATAAGCATACCCTATGATTCCACCAATATTGGTAATATTGTTTTCAACGGTTCCATAATTGGTGCAGCACTTGATGTTGTTATAACTGATATAACCAACAATTCCGCCAACGACCTTTGTACCCTTCACGCTGGAGTGATTCTCGCAGTTTTCGAGATTTATTTTGGCTGATCCAACAATACCGCCAGTATTTTCTTGTCCTATTACAGTACAATTCTTTGTGGTTTTAATGCCCTTTATATGTGATGGAGAATACCCGTGTGCAGATCCTGCCAAGATACCGGTGTAATATGTATTCGCATTTGTTGTGCTCACATTCTCCACCTTGGCATTGTCAAAGATAAAGTCTTGGATAGTCGCACCGTCAGTATAGCCGAAAAGCCCCACATAGTCTTGTGCTGTCTTGATATAGAGATTGGAGATGGTATGTCCCTGACCGTCCATCTTTCCCTTCCAGCGATTATCATAGTTGCCTATCGGAATCCAGCTCAAGAGTTCCTTGCCGCCTTCAGCCGCATGGCAATAGTTCTTTAGGTCGATATCCGCGGTCAGCATGGCTGATGCATAAGGGTGAGTAGTTCCAGCTGCTTCGCCATCGTCCACGATAGTTCCGTTCACATAGTCGCGGAACCAAGCCAAGTGGCAAGGTTTGGCTATCAGGTACACCCCATTATCCTCTGAAGGCTTCACAGCCACATAATGCTGGCAACGCTTGCAATAGCCATCCTCATTGTTGTCGTGTCGTCCAAGGGCAGGATGCTCTGCGTCCGTTACATCAGTCAATTCCTTGGTCAATTGGCTGTCGGAATAAGTTTTAAGGCAGTCCTGGCATTGCCAATATTCCTTGGTTGCCGCCTCTGTACAAGTAGCGTCTGTTGCAACGTGGTGAATTATCGTTCCGTGTTGATACCTGATTGCTGAACTGGTAGGATTGTTGGTGAAACTTCCCCTCACCACCTCATTGGTTTTGCAATTTAAAGTCAGATTGTCAGCATAAACCTGATGCTCCGAACCAATGACAGGATAGATGTCATCATCATTAGCCAGATTTTGTCCCCATTTTGCTTTGCTCGAAGCGTTTTGCTGGAGCAGATAGGCAACAATACCGCACTTCAGCTTGGCTTCTGTAAATCCTGTTGCGTTATCTTCTGAAGGCTTGCCATTTCCGAAGGCTTTAACCTCTTTCTCTTTGCCGTTTACAATCAGCTTTGCGCCACTATAGTATGCCACCATGCCTTCAGTGGCCCCAGAGCTAGAAAAGCCAAAAGCCATGCCTACATTTTGTGTTTTGTTTGTGACACTGATGTTGCCATAGCTGAACACGTTCTGTATCTTGCCATTGCTTACAGTACCAGCCATGCCAGCAACACGCTCTGTACCTTTTACATCTCCATAATTGGCGCAATCTTGGATTGTTCCGCTATCGAAATAGCCAACTAAGCCACCGACAGCCAGACTTGATGCAGTTACATTTCCATAGTTGGCACAGGCGGTCATAGAATTACCTGTTCTACTTCTACTGTAGTGGCCGCAAAGACCGCCGATATTTTGTATTCCTTGTACCGTGGCGCAGTTCACACAGTTGTAGGCGTTACCATCAAGATAACCTGCAATACCGCCAGTATAATTACCTCCTTTTATCTGGCAAGTATTTGATATTTTGATATTTTGAAGGGTGCTTCCCCTAAATGCCTTACCAACCAAAACTCCTGCGTAATTGTTCGTTTTTGTCACATTCGCATACTCAAAGGTTAGGTTCTTGATTGTACCTTCATCGGTATAACCGAAAAGCCCCATATAATTTTGGCTTGCATTGATATAAAGGTTGGTGATGGTCTTGTTATTTCCGTCGAAAGTACCTTGGTACTTATTATTAATATCGCCGATAGGCACCCAGCTCTTTTCTTCTAAGTTTTGAGACTTATCAGCCGCATGACATACTGTACTCATGTCAATGACCTCAACATTATCTGCAATCTTTGCGCAGATATTATTTCTTCCGCGATCCACCTCATCGCGGAACCACTTTAATTCCTTAGCTGTGGTGATGATGTAAGGATTGCCTACTTTGCCATCACCTTTGGAAGGCTGCGTTTGTGCCCATGCCCCCCCATAAGGCATGAGGATAGCCATCACGAGCAGCAGCATCGTGAATAGCCTGTTTCTTTGTTTTTTGTTATTCATATCTGTAAATTATTATTATACTTTCTTACATATTTTCTCTCATTGCCATCAGATATACTGTCATTCCCAAGATGACGACGAAAGTCTGTCCGAGAAACAGATAGATATAGAATCTTTCTCTCTTGATGAAATCACAGAAGCTGTAGCGAGCCTTGTAGTTTTCATCAAGATATATCCTGTAGTCTTGAACCATGGCATAGCCCATGACTATAGCGAACAGCAGAAGACACAATGCCACAATGAAAATAGCTTGTTCCTCTTTCATGAAAGCTTCTATTATATTTTTCATGGTGCAAATATAGTGTTTTTTTTTCAAAAAAGGTGTCGCATTCCTCTGTATAGGTGTCGCATTCCTAAGAAAAAGGTGTCGCATTCCTACGAATGCGACACCCTTTTTAACGTATTTTTTCATTTTGCGATGTGTATTCCTGGTATTTATCGAAAAATGGTTAATCCTGCTTTTTACCCTCTGCGGCTACATTTTCAGCCATTTTCTCCCGCCATTCGGTAGAAGTACAGCCTTCTTTTAACTTGAAAATGCGGTACAGACAGGTGCGGGCAAAGAAGCTGCACTCGGCTGAAATGATGTCAGTCTCCGAGAAGTTTCGGGACCACTCCGCCTTAGGGATATCCAACGAATGCGACAGGGTAACCATATTCAAGATTGTATCCCCCTGCCGGTGCGCCAGTCTTCCTGTTATTCTCTCTTCAAACGCCATAGTTGTAAAGTTTCTTTATCTACCATCACTCTTCGGGTCGAGGAAGGCGCTGTAGCGGGTGCGGCTCTTGGCTAAACCCATGTGGGCGTAATCGGCATAAAGAAGATACTGACCGCTCTCGTTAACATAGATCATCAGTTGGGAGCGTTTAGTTGGGGTTCCATCCTTACGCAGGCGGCCAAAAAGTTTGACGTCGCGTTTCACGACATCAAACTTTTTATTCATATGAAAGCTGCGCTGGGTTATGAATATGGCTGTGCTGGGTTAAGGATATGGCTGCATCAAGGGTCTATGCGCCACCTGTTCATCGTGTTCTGGTGCCTGTCGATGGATAATATTACTTAAAACACCTTCTTAATCGAAAAATATGGCACAAAAATTCTTCTTAATCGAAAAATATAGCTATCTTTGCAGAAAAATAAACGTTTAATTGAAAAATATGGCACAAAATAATACAATCCATAATATTCTGGAAGTAGTGGTAGGTACTGCTGATATTCGCAGTAGTAATCAAGTGAAAAGTGGAAAACTGAGAAAGATTGCTACAAGAATCTATACAAGTAACATGGATGATGCACCTGAGGACATCATCAGAAGAAATATATTCTATATTTTAGGACAACTCTATCCTCATGCTGTTATCAGCCATCGCTCTGCATTTGAACTTAAACCAACATCTGAGGGTGATATCTTCTTGACATACAAATACACCAAAAACATAGAATTGCCAGGTATTAAAGTTCACTTAATGAAAGGTCCAATGGGTACAGCCCATGATATGCCTTTCATTGAGAACTTGTATATATCAAGCACAGAAAGACGCATGCTTGAAAACCTTCAAAAAGGCAGGACTCGTGGCAATGTTTCCAAATGTTTGCCAAGGACGTATATCGAGGAGAACCTGGAAAAAATGTTGGTAGTTAATGGAGAAGAAGGCATCAACGGCTTCCGTGACAAGGCTAAAGAGATTGCCAAACAGCTGAATATGACAGAAGAGTTTGAAACTCTCAATTCTATTATTGGAGCCTTGCTTTCTACCAAACCTTCAGGAATACTTTCCTCTGGCAGTGCTTTAGCCAGAGCTCAAGGTGTGCCGTTTGACCAAGAACGTGTCAAGTTGTTTGAAACATTGTTCAAGGCGCTTCATAATGAACCTTTTCCTAGCATGGACGAGCAGAATGTTTCTACCGCATCATTTAGAAACTTTGCATTTTTCGAGAGCTACTTCTCTAACTATATCGAAGGAACAGAGTTTGAGATAGAAGATGCTTATCGCATCATAGAGACTGGTCAACCAATGCCAGCAAGAAATGCAGACTCACATGATGTTCTTGGAACATTCCAAATCGTAGCAAGCAGACGGGAGATGAGACGAACGCCAAGTACCGCCGGTGAACTGATGGAGATTCTTCAAGACCGTCATAGAATTATGATGGCAGCGAGACCAGACAGAAACCCAGGTATGTTCAAGACGCAAAACAACCATGCCGGTGATTCGCATTTTGTAGACTGCACACTTGTAAGGGGGACATTGATAAAGGGATTCGACTTCTACAAAGCCCTGGAGTCTCCTTTCGCTAGGGCTCTCTTTATCCTATTCATGATTAGCGAGGTTCATCCATTCAATGATGGTAACGGTCGTATCTCAAGAATCATGATGAATGCAGAACTTGTCCATGCAGACCAATCAAAGATTATCATCCCTACAGTCTTTCGTGAGGATTACCTAAATGGATTGAGACGCTTGACTAGAAAGAGCGACCCAAGCGTAATCATCAAGGCTATATCAAGAGTTCGGCAGTTTAGTGCCAACATCATAGGTGAGGATTTCGAGGAGACTCGTCGCTACCTCGAAGGGACCAATGCCTTTAAAGATGGTGACGAATACATTTTGAGATTCTAAAAATCAAGGGTCTATACGCCACCTGTTCATCATGGCATATAGACCCTTGTCGTTTTCCCGATTATACAAGTTTAGCAAGTGGTTCAAGTACGAACGAAAAGCCTTTTACCTTTTCACACAGTTCCCAGTATCTGTGAGCAAGGTCGTGGATGAACTTTCGTCCACGCTCGGTCCATACGAGATAGGTATGGGTGTAAGCTCTGCCCATCTTCTCCTGTCTGCCATCGCTCTTCGGGTCGAGGAAGGCGCTGTAGCGGGTACGGCTCTTGGCTAAACCCATGTGGGCGTAATCGGCATAAAGAAGATACTGACCGCTCTGGTAATACTGGATATGCAGAGCGCAGAGCGAGCGGTTCAGCTCCTGGGCTGTGATACCAAGCTCCTTCGCAATCTGCGTCGTGGTGAAGCAGGAAACGGAATCGAGCACGTTATCGCTATAGAGCGCTTTCGGCAAAAGATTACCCACCTGATTCTCCAACTGGATGATGTTCTCACCATTCTTGGCGTTGCGAACCACCTGCTCATCCACCACATCATTCAAGCGGCGGATTTCCGTATCCTGTTCGCCGATAAGCTTCTTCTGCTGTTCAATCTGCAGACGCTGCTTCTTCAGCAGATTCTCCTTCTCCTTGAGCGTAGCACGGAGGATTTCTTCTGCATGTCGGATTGTCTCCTCATCGCTTTCGCCCGGCTGAACCGGAATATAACCGCCCGTCTTGCGAATCTGTGGCAGCACATCAGCCGTAACCCAGTTTTTGAACTTCACGGCAGTAGAAAGCTTGGAGCCGAGAACTAAAGCATAGAAACCGCTCTCGTTGACGAAGATCATCTGCTGAGTTCGTACTGTTCGGCTTCCATCCTTACGAAGGCTTCCCGATACCTTGACGCCCTGTTTTAGGGCGTCAAGGTGGTTAACCAACTGATTTACAGCGTTTCTTGATTTTTTATACCCCAGTATATCACAGAGATCCTTTGCACAGAACAAAGGCTCCCCGTTCTCATCGGTCAAGGTACGAATCTTACCGAATTCAGGGTTTTCAAACACGACAGCAATTGCTGCCTTCTTATCCATTTCTACTTTATTTGTATTAACTGACTTTACCATAATAATTTGTTTTTAAAAATTAATAACTCAACACTCAACATTCAAAAATCAACATTCAACACTCAACATTCAACATTACAAAACGGTAATCCAAACGCTCTCCTCTCTTTCCCTTGCTGCGGTAATGGCATTCATGAGCCGATGCAGCCAGATGCGGGAATTAAAGACGGCACCCTGTAATTTATTTTCACCTACCAGGATGCAGCCCTGCGTATCATCGGGATAATTACCGGCATGAATGCGGATGCCCTCAAAATCAGGAACACCCTGCACCAGCGGAAGCCACTTCTTAAACCTTGGCGATTTCGAGATAACCACAGGATATGAACCCTCCGGTATCGCCGTATGACCCGGTATCTTGCGGGCTTTCTTACCCGATGCCCTGCTGTACCGTCCATCCTCCTCTTCCGGTTTCAGTTCGACACCCAGAAGGTTTCTCCACGTAGGTTCCAAGGTATCACAGAAGTAATGCTCCTTGTCCAACTTCGTCATATCAAAGCTGTGCTCAAAGATACGCTTGTCGCCAATTTTTACCCCCGAACGCCAAGTACGTTGCACATCCTTATCACTCAGGATATAAAGATGACCTATCGTATAAGTCTTCTTTTTTGCTATTCTTTTTACTACTATTTCCATACGCTATGAATTCTCCTTTCGGAATTTAAGTTTAATAAAAACTGAGGAACTGAGGAATTGAGGAACTGAGTCGTTCTCCTTAGCCCTGATGTAATGACGATCCTTCCAGTTTCCCAACATCTTGGAAGTACCTTTCTGACTCATCCCGTTTGCTACACGCAAGTCTATCACCTGCTGGTAAGTAAACTCATCCGGCAACTGCATCAGCATGTTGGAAGGTCCTCGCTTGCTCGACTTCTCACCTGTATCATTCGCCCTCTTGATGGCATCACCGAAGAAACGCATCTTACAGTAGAGGTCGTAACGCTCGCTCCAGCGGATGAACTCGTCAATCTCCGGCTCCCATTTGCAACCGTTCGCCACATACAGCACACACGCCTTCAGGTAGGCGATGACGTTGGCACGGAAAGAAAGGTTCTCGTAAACCCTATCCTGCGACAAGCGCGAAAACTCAGCATTCTCATCCTTCAGCCGGAGGGCAAGCTGGAACGCCTCAGGACAGTCAATCAATCCCCTGGCGTTGTTCAGATTCTCGATATAAGGCTTCAGCGCCTCACGGTAAGCATCATTGTAATCGCCGTAAACAGGCATTTCATCACCGATTTCACGCTCCGGAATGGTACAGAAATTGATACGGCTTATCGGACCATCTGTCAAAACTTTTGAGAAGTAGCGCTGCCCTTTCTGGATGGTGGTAGATGCATTCCAGTTGAACCTTATCGTTACCCTTTCTGTCACACTTTGAACGCCCACGCGCTGTTGACCAAAGAGGTTGAATGGGTCAAAAGCGAGACACATGATGCGGAACTGCTGGTTGCCGCTGCCCCGGAGTGCATCAAACTGGTCCAGCTCGTTAAGCGAAGTATAGAGGAACCGCCCCTGCGCCTCAGCGGTTCTCATCACGAATGCCGGACTGGTCATATCAGCATCAATCTCCTGTATAACGAGATTATCCGGTCGTTTGCGCTTATCCTTGTTGGCACCCTTGCGCGTCACTTCCTCCTTCCATTCCTTCTCACGTTTCAGATTCTCCGCATCCCGTTTTCTGATATCCTCCATGATATACCTAATCGGCTTATCCACAGACGATTTACCTGCGCCCGTACCAGCCAGCAAGCAAGTAGAAAGCGTAGCCTCATGCACTACATTATCAATATACCGGAAGCTCGTCTGCCAGAGATGCGTAGCGAGCGGTGGGAAGATAGCGTGCGCCACAGCCGGCTTATAAATCTCCGGTGTCCGAGATATCAGCAGTTCCACCAACTTCGGCAGTTTCTCCGGCATCACTGGCGGTTCCGGATAATCCTCCTCGGTACTTTGAACGTTAGGCACAGCCCTATTAACTGTAAACTGTAAACTATTAACTTGCTCAGCCCTATTAACTGTAGACTGTAAACTATTAACTTGCCGGCTGGCCTGTTCTGCGGTGGCATTGATGCGGATTACATCGCGTGAGAAAGGTTTCGAACTGTCACCATATTTCGCATAGAAATCATGGATAAGCTGGTGGCAATCCGGCTCCTGATAATAGCTCGGCATTTTCTCAGCCACCACCTTCATCAGTTCCTCCTCGCTCATCACCCTCGAAGCGCCTGCGCTCATGATAGCCAGCAGGGAGGAATGTCTTGATCCTACGGAATCAATCGTCATCCCCTTCAGTCCCGCTGATTCCTGAAACAGATCAAAGGCTATCAGATTCTTCTCACTGGCCTCTCCCAGTTCACCAGTGCCATAATTGCCTCCAGGATTCCCGAAATGAGAATCATCAGCATGATTGCTATTACCAGATTGGGCAGGCTGAACAGCAGTGCCAGCAGGAGCAGCATAATCGCCATGATTGCCCGAAAGTCTATTGTTTTCATTATTTTTACTATTGCTATTAACTGTAAACTGTAAACTATTAACTTTTGCATCTCCCCTTCCGTCAACCGTCAGTCCACGGTCGAGAAAAGCCTGTCTGCGAGCCTGTATCTCGCTCTCCGGCAGCACCGCACACCACATTTTAGACCGGTAGATTTCCGAGTCCTTATCCGTCAGGAAAATCATCCTTTCAGGTGTGATGCAGCTTTCATCATAAGGCACACCGAGCGCCTCACAATACGCCTTCTGCGTCTCCTCGATGGTCATCCCAATCGGCATTCTAATCCCGATATGCAGCTTCTTGCGAGCGCTATAACAGAGATGCAGCAAACTCCCATTCCAGATACCCGAAGAGCAGTTCAGCTCGCGCGCCTTCTCGATAGCCTTCTCCACATACTCCTTATCATCCACATCGATAATCGTCTGGAAGAGAAAGCTTTCCGGCAGGGCATTCTCCTGTCTGCGCACATTATTCTTGAACATGCCGTAGTGCGGGCAGAAGAAAGGCAGCTCACTCTTGAGCCTTTCCTGCGCCTTCTTCACCGCCTGCGCATCGTTCAAATCCACTCCGTCAATCGGCAATTCACCCCGAATCTGCTGAATCATCTTCCTGATTTCCTCCGACCCGATGACCTTATCATAAGTATCGATATTGTAAGAAAAAACTTTCCCCTTATTTCCCTTACGATAAGGATTAATTGCCACTACATGTACTGTCTCCATTTTACCTCCATATTTTTATTAATCGAACACTTCGCTGTTAATCATGATATACCCTGAGCCATAGCTTACATTGATAGGCAGAATCAGCGAGTTATCAGAAATCTCATCGACTCCGTTCGCCTCGAAGAGCGAAGCATTCTCAGCATCATTCAGTCTGCTCTTGACGAACCCTATCACCCATTTTGCCGCAATCTTCTCGGCAGCAACACGCCTGTCTACGAGGTCCTTCACCAGCTGTTCATCGCAGAAGTTGATATCCGCATTCACGTTCTCAGCCTCCGCTTCTTCCTTCCCCATTTCCTGGTTCTCGAAGAAGAGGTTATACTTGATTTTCATATCCTTCATCATTACGATGTTCAGATTTTTCAGTTCCCCCTCCGAGTCTGCAATCGTCTCATAGAGTTTCTGTACCGACTTCTTGAAGATGTTCTTCACGTCCATCAGGCAGTAATAGATTTTCCCTCCAATCACCACCACCCTCAGTTTTCCGTACTGCGGATGAGTAAAATAAAAAGGTTTCATTGCTTTCATCTTATAAATTCCTTTTTAAAACAGTTGGGCGCTCCCACAACGGTTGATGTGCCTATACACAAAAGCCCCCGAAACCCAGACCATATCGGTTCTGAATTCCGGGGGCAAAGGTACAACAAGATGCTGAAACCTACCTGGTACGTACCTGGTACGCGTACCAGGTACGAATTAATTTACGAAACGTTATTTACGTTATATAACAGACTAGCTAACAGATATTTATCGATTTTGCAGTTTCTCCGATAAATCCAGACATCTGTTGCTGGTCCATCCCTTTATTATAGGCAGAGCGAAGATTCTCCTTGTCAATATTCCAAAAGGTACCGAACACCACCCATACATTCTGTATGCCGAGTTTGGTAGAAATCTGGAATGCGAGAACTGCAGTTTTAGCTACAGAGAGTCCCTTAGGCTGGAAATGCTCATCAAGAAAGCCATGTATCGCCAAACTGGAGAGCACCATTAACCCCTGAGGATTAGCAAGAGATTCCGGCAGCGGACGAAATTTCTCTTCTGCCTTTGCCTTTTCTTCCTTCTTCTTAGGTCCATCACCATAATTTTCAATATACGTTGCATTATCGTGCAATTCTATTGTTCTATTATCACTCATAATTACTATGTTTTTAGATTCTATATAATTTACAATAAACTCACTGTCCAGACTTAAATAGACATCTGTTATAAAAATATATAGTGCCTTTATCCTCGACAGACTACGCTTGATTCGCGTACTTAAGTTTTTTTTCATATTGTATTATTATTGTTGTTGTTTTAAGTTTCTTGCCTCATTATAGCAGAGTATGAGTGTTTGCGCTAACAATTTATGAGGGCGTAAGCAGCCTGGAGTGCTGGTGATCGCCTCTTATCGTGAGGTGTGGGACCAATTCTACGTCATCTTTCCTTTTGTTGAATATTTAAGTTAATAAAATGACCGAAAGATGCGTTTTTCAGTATCTAAGGCCGGTTTATTCTATTCTCCTCCAATTTTCGAGATGCAAATATATAAAAAATATTAATACATACGCAAGCCAAGCTTAATATTAACACGAATTTAACACAATTAGTAATAGAAAGCAAGTTTAAATATAATTTCAGTTTAAGTTATACGCAGATTCAAACGATAGAAGTCGCTATCACCCTCCCCCAACAACCAGCATGATAAAATCATTATCAGTAAATCAGCTCAGTCCCTCAGTTCCTCAGTTCCTCAGTTCCTCAGTTTTGTTCTAGGGGGTATACTTGATACTTACAAATTGTAAGTAATTATATTTTATTATATATATATATAATAAGCTTCTAAATTAAGATAAAAGTGAAGGGTCAGAGAAAAACTGAGGAACTGAGGAACTGAGGAACTGAGGAAGATTTCTTATGGCTTTTTGTATCTTGTTATTTGTTGTGGATAAAGTATTTAAGTGCTCAACTCTATGTTTTCTCTTCTGAAAAAGTATGAGTTGCGGGGCGCAAAACGGCGAGTTAGATTGTTTAACAGGTTTCGGATTGAAAGCGTGCTGAAAATCGCGCCTTATCACACGCTGAAATTTGGTGGTATCGGGAAATTGGCGTATCTTTGCATCGTGATTCAAGAAAGGCTGCGCTCGACAAAGCTTAAGCAAGCTTAGCTCTGTTCTCGTTTGCACTTTCTTTGCACTGTCGTTCGAAGAAAGGTTGCACTCGACAAAGCGCAACCCGCCAAGTCAACATTCAACATTCAACATTCAACACTAAAAAATTTAAGATTATGGAAGTAAAAGGAACATTGAAATATCGTAAAGTACAGCGCACACCTCAGACTGGTGAAAACGCAGGTAAGAAGAAGTGGTATGCTACTTCGGTAACTGACCGCGAAGTGGACTTCGAGGGATTCGTATCGCATATCTCCGACCACGGCTCGCCTTACTCACGAGGTACCATCCACGGTGTGCTGATGGATGCTCTCGACCATCTGCAGGAGCTGATTCTCGACGGCAAGAGCGTGCGTCTCTCTGACCTCGGACTGTTCTCCATCGGCATGAGCTCCAAGGCGGAGGATACCAAGGAGAAGGTGACGGCTGCCAGCGTAGAAGGCGTGCACCTGATTGTGAGAAACACGAAGAACTGGAGCAATGCCGAGCTGCGCAAGAAGTGCAAGATTCAGGAGTACGGCGGCTATATCGGCACCGACGAGGAGGGCACCACAGGCGGTGGTACTACCGGTGGTGGCACTGAACAGGGCGGCGGCTCTGACACCAGCCAGGGCGGCTCAGGTACTACTGGTAGTGGAACCCAAGAAGGCGGCGGAGGCGGCTCTCAGGATAGCGGCGATGGGCTTGAATAAAGCCCTCGTCTGAGGGCCGCCCTGGCTAGAAGCCAGCGCATCCCCCCACCAAGTCAACATTCAACACTCAACATTCAACATTAAAAAAGTCAACATTCAAAAAGTCAACATTCAACACTCAACATTCAACATTAAAATAAAGATTATGAAAGCAAATACTTGGAAAACGATTTTGCAGATTGCAATCTCCGTCCTTACAGCCATCGCTACTACGCTCGGAGTTACCAGCTGTACTCTTTAAAAGTAAAAAAGTAAAAAGGTAAAAAAAGCCTAGCGGGATGTTAAGCCAGCAAGGTTGCTCTTTTTAAAAGTAAAAAGCCATAGCTTATTTAAAGCCCCCGGTGCACCAGGCACCGGGGGCTTTTTTATTTTGCCACCAGGCATCACGCTGGTTCTTGTACCCCAGTATAACGGTCACCGGCGCGTAGCGGAATTGAAAATCGCTGGCCGAAGAGTAAAGCAAAGGTAAAGGGCGTGCTGCTTCTGGAGCTTTTTGGGTCCCTAATCCCAAAAATCACATAGAATTTTGGGATTACAATCCCAAAAATCAGTATAAATTTTGGGATTAGGATTTTTTTTCTTATCTTTGTGCCGAAATTGAAACAAAGAACTTTATTAATAATGGAAAGGGTTTAATGATATGATACAACGTCAACTGCAAGATGTGATAGAGTCACGGATGTTTGCCGGAAAGGCTATCATCCTGATTGGAGCGAGACAGGTGGGAAAGAGCACGCTTTTCAAAATGATTCTTGAAAAGCATGACGAACCAACCCTGTCTTTGAATTGCGATGAGCCGGAGGTGATACAGATGCTGTCGCAGATTAACTCTGCTGAACTCAAACTGCTCATCGGGCATCATCGGATTGTAGTCATTGATGAAGCACAACGGGTAGAGAACATCGGAATGGTGTTGAAAAGAATCACTGATAATTTTCCTGATGTGCAGCTACTGGTAACCGGCTCTTCCTCGTTTGAATTACAGAACAAACTAAACGAGCCGTTGACCGGACGCAAGTTTGAGTACCATCTCTTCCCCGTTTCTACAGGAGAGTTGCTCAAATCCCAGGGACTGTTGAGTGTTAAGCAGACGTTGGAAAATCGACTTATTTATGGGTCTTATCCTGATGTCATTAATCATGCAGCAGATGCGAAGGAGCTGCTTTATAATCTCGCCAACAGTTATCTTTATAAAGACTTACTCAATTTAGAAAGCGTTCGTCGTCCAGCATTGCTGGGCAAGTTGCTTACAGCTTTGGCTTTACAGGTAACGAGCGAGGTTTCTTATAATGAGTTGGCACAAACGGTGGGAACAGATAACAAGACGGTGGAGAAATACATTGATTTGCTGGAGAAATGTTATATCATCTTTAAGTTGAGTGGGTTCAGTCGCAATCTTCGCACAGAATTAAAGAAGGCTAAGAAGTTTTATTTCTATGACAATGGTATCCGCAATGCCATTTTGCAGAATTTTGCTCCACTTTCGCTTCGCCAGGATGTTGGTGCCTTGTGGGAGAACTTCTTCATTAGTGAGCGGTTAAAGGCAAATCAGTATGCCGGTAGATATGTGAACAGTTATTTCTGGCGAACCAACCAGCAGCAGGAAATAGATTATATAGAGGAGTGTGACGGACAATTCTCTTTGTTTGAGATGAAATGGAATCCCAAGAGAGCCAACACTCAATTTCCGAATACCTTTCTTACTGCATATGATGTGAAGGAAAAAGCCATCGTAACACCAGAGAATTGGTTGGAATGGGTGCTATAAATAAAAGGTAAAAAAAGCCTAGCGGGATGTTAAGCCAGCGAGGCTGCTCATTTTAAAAGTAAAAATCCCTCAATGAGGGATGAATTCTTTCGAAAAGTTCCCTCATTGAGGGATGGATTTAATCATTTTTATCCCTCATTGGGGGATTTTTACACATTGTATTACCAAATGAGTTCGTGCCAAACTTGGCAAAAAACGCAAGTTTTGGCGGGGGTGTAAATTAAACTGTGTCAAGGCTTGTTCTTAACTTTCATTCCCACTC
>OGQB01002121.1_pt1 | contig 15160 bp, 15 predicted proteins | sample 1553071 | NCBI WGS metagenome assembly OGQB01 (sample SAMEA2580284, study PRJEB22360) | human gut metagenome | biome: human gut; feature: human-associated habitat; material: faeces | place: Denmark | collected 2008/2010
AATGATGTTGAGCAGAAAGGAGGTTTTACCCATGGAGGGGCGGGCGGCGATGATGTTCAGGTCGCCCTGCTGCCAGCCCGCCGTAAGCCTGTCAAGCTCGCGCAGTCCGGTGGGAATACCGGTGATACCGTTCCGGTTGTTTTCCACACGCTTGTCCATTTGCTCAAGGGTGTCCTGCATGAGGCGTTCCATATCGCGCAGGCAGTTGTTGGAGACAGCGCCGCTTTCCAGATGTCCGGCAAGGCGGTGCAGATCTGCCAAAGCATCGCTCAGGTCCACCGACTCATCGGCAGCACTGGCAAGCAGAGTGTGCAGCCCTGCAATCATCTCACGCCTGATGTACATCTGCCGGAGGATGAGCGCATGGTATTCCAAATGGGCGGAAGACGCCACGCGCCCTGCCAAGCGCACCAGCTCGTAGGCGCCACCCACCGCCTCCAGCTTGCCGCGTGAAGCGAGTTCGGCACGCACCGTCACGAGGTCTATCGCCTTGCCGGAGTGGTACATGGAGAGCAAAGCGGAGTAGATTTCGCCAAACTTCGTCTCATAAAACATTTCGGGAGAGAGTTTATCGCCCACAAGCACCATAGCGGTGGTTTCGGTGAGACAAGCTCCCAAGATGACCGACTCAAGATCGTCATCGTGGGGATTTAGGATTTCGGACATATTTTCTATTTCTACAAGCTAAACAAGGTTTATGACGGACAATTCTTTTGTCAGCGCATCTATACCTCTTTGAATTTTTTCCAACTGCTGCCTACGGGGTTTATGTACACCGGCAGCATAGTGCCACAACTGACGTTCATTGATTCCCGTAATGCGGCTCAACGCAGCTTTGGTAAAGATGCTGCTGTAATAATTGATAAAAGTAGCTGCATCTATCTTGAACTTTAATTCAAACTCTCCGGACAATGCCTCACAAGGATTAGGATTATCCTCCAGATACAGCTCGATTGCTTCTTTCATATTATCCTCAATCTCTTTCATGTCATTACCCACAGTAATAACCGGAGCACCTACGATATAAGCACTCAAATTCTTTCCTGCATGTTCAACGATTACCTCAACAGTTTTCATGTTACCTCCTTTTTTCTAAAAAATTAAGAGAACAAGGGGGCTACTTCAGCCCCGCTTGTCTCAAAATGCTGTAATAAGTGCCTTTCTCAACGCCTTTGCTGTTATGATTCGGTACAATAACCACTTTGCCATCTTTCTCAAACTTCATGTGACTACCTTTCTGACTCTTTAGGACAAAACCGTTTTCTTGCAACATAGTTACAACGTCTTTCACTGATTTGTAACTCATAACGTTTTGGACTTAATTACAATACAAATATAGTAATAATACGAATACTACCAAAGCATTTATTCATTATTTTACTATGAAAAGGATTAATTAAAACCGGGAAACTCATTCTCAAACATCCTATACTCCAAATATTTGGCTACCTGATAGCAGTAGTTCGTGTTGTTCAGGCTGAAATAATAGTCCTCCACTTTCTTATAGGCGAGTTGCCGTTCGCCGGAGGAGAGCTTTCGCCAAAGGCTGCGCACGTAGCTGCCATTCTCTACGGGGAGGTGCGTGGTGCGGCTGTAATAGGCAAGAAAATCCTTCAACGATTCCTCAAAGGCATCGGGAGCCTTCGGTTTGGGAGCCGATGCCAGCTTCATTGTCCATGCATCATAACCGGGTATGCGGATATGGCTGGGACAGTCATCCGAAACCATCTCAATGAGTCCCGTACGGCAACAGTTTTTGAAAAAATTCCGGGTGCGCCCCCTTGTCCAGCCGAAGAGATCGGCCCAGCCCAAGAAAGAGATGACCGACTCGCCGCGGGCACACTGCAGCTCCACTCCGTTACAGAACACCACAGTCGGCTTGAAATTCACATTTATCAGCACCCGCAGAAAAGCAGCCTCATCACAGCACGCCGCACCCTGTTTCTCGCAAACCTTTTGCAGCAATGCCCGAGAAACCATGACATAGCCCTTTTTTAACAGATTATTCTCCATGAAAAGTTATATATATGACACTTAATTTTTACGACCACAAAACGGACACCCCAATGGACACCCTATCACACTTGTTATCAATAACTTGAATCGGTCCAACAACCAGCCCAACAACCAACCAACGGACACAATATAAATAATAAGAAGATAAGATATACTATCGTATATCTACCGGGCAACGCGGAAAAAACGAATGATGCATTGAAAAAGACGAATGATGCGCCGAAAAACAAACGAACGGCGCATTGAAAAAAAGGGCGATGTGTTGAAGAAAAAAACGGATGATGCGTTCCGCCCAAACAGATGATGTGTCCGGGGCAAACGGATGATGCGTTTGCGGTAAACGGATCATCCGTTTTTCTCCGGCACAATGATGCATAATTTTCTGAATTCATTATCTTTGTCAGTTGTTTAAATTTATACACACTGCACAAAGGTCTTTGCGGCCTTTTATCTGCAATGCTTGGACAAAGATATTAAACGAGTATAACGCAAGAAAAGTAAATATTTACAGTTTTTACAGTGTAAACATTTACCAAGCAAAGGGTTAAGTCCGAAAAAGTGTATTTTTTCACATGATTATACGGGAGTGTATCAGCATGAAATTCCGCTATCCTATCGGCCTATCTCCCCCCTAAGCCTTATGCACATAGAGAAGATCTTCGAGCAGCAAGTCAAGTTCCTCAGCGCCGATGCAGCCTTCGTGATAGTGGAAGTAATGGCTCAGAAGCAGACGAACCTGCCTGACGCGGCATGTCTCGGTGTAGCCATGCCACTGCCCCACCCCCGCATCGAGTGCACGACGGATGACACCCACCATAGGAGCGATGGCGGCGCGCACGTCGTCACCGGGAAGAATCTGTATCTTCTCCTCAGGAAGAATAATGGTGACTTCGGGATGATAGGCGCGAACTACGCGCAAGGCTTCCGTCCAACGGACATGTTTGGCTATGACGTCACGCGTCTCTTTTTTGGGTTTCTTCATAAAGATTTACTATTTATCGGGTAAATGACACCCCGTTACGTTTCCTGAAACGGTTCTCAAAAAATTCCACCAACAATATGGGTAAACCGAAAACAGCTACGAAGCCTGCTAAAAACAAGACGCTTCCGTAAGCGGCTCCGTAGCATATCCCCCGGTGGATAAACAAACAAACAAAACAAAAATAAGACGCACTGCCTTCTTTCATTAACAAGGGGATGTTTTCGGTTTTAGTTGCAATCATATCAGATTTTATTTCTAATTCTATTGCTATTTCTAAATTCTATATATAATCTTATTTCAATTCTAAATTCACTCTCCGGCATGTTCCTTCAAGTACAGTTCCACCTGTTCCACTGTGGCATCTTTCAGCAGCACGCGCTTGTCGGCATCGAGCAGATAGAGACAGGGAATCGCTTTCAGGTCGTAGAGCCGCTGGCGGCTGATGGCCTGCGAGGCGTCGTGTACGTTGAGCATGCAGGGCGGATAGGAGGCTGCACGCCACAGCTCCACATCCTCATCGGGATAGACGGCAAGGATAACCAGCCGGGGACGGCGGGCGGAACCCTCTCCCGTCATACCGGCGAGGTACTCCGAAGCGGCCATGTAACCCTTCACCCGGCGGCAGTCCTCGCAGTCGGGCGAGTTGAAGAACAGCAGGGTATAATCGGCGGAAATGCGCCGCAGGCGTCCTCTGCTGCCATTGGTACGCGTATAGACAAAGTCGGCTGCCACTTCTCCCGGGCGGTTTTTCAACGCCATGTCCAGCAGGAAACGCGGACGGCTTTTGTCCGGCTCTTCCATACGGGGCAGGGCTATGATGTGGCGCAGCACAGGGATGTAATACTCCTCATTGCGGAAAGGCGAGTTGGGCTCGTAAAGATATTTGCTTGCCAAATTGGTGAAGTGGACGTACATCGCACTGTCCGAAGCGGCGGAGTCCATCAGTGCGGTGATTCCCTTCTCCGCCTCCTGAAGAGGGACTTCGGGCAAGACATCCAAAAAGTTGACGAACGCCTGCTCGGTGATTTCCGGACGGGAGATAAGCGCGGTGTCGCGAAAATTGAAGTGCTCCCAATAGTGCAGAACCAGGTAGGAGGCACGCGCCCGGGATGTGGTGATTACCGAGGGAATGCGGGGCAGGGTGAAAGCCGCTTTATCTTTCACTTCCTGCCTTGCAGAATCCTTTTGCCCGCTATGCGCCCACCACACTGCCGGAAGCAGAACCACCAGCAGGAAGAAGAAGAGAACCTTCCTCCGCCCGGAAGAACCGCGGTGAGTTCGGTAGCCGCGACGGAAACGACGATTGGAATGTAAAAACATATACTAAATTTTCAATGATTCATATAATAATTCCAATGGATAAATGCGCTATCTGCCTAAAGCATTACAAATCCCGGATGCAACGAGTGTTACCCGGTCCTCCCAGTTTTTTAGCTACATACAAACGCCTCTCTCTGAAGCTTACTACATAAGCCTCTTCGGCAGATTCCTCGGTAGCGCTCCAATATCTATTGTAGTCATACAAAGCCGTAAATCCGGGTACTGCCGCCAGTTCTCTCTTTAGAAGATAGATTAATATTAATTCCCGAAGCGTGGGTAGACGCCAGCCGGTACCATTCAGAACTAAATTTTTGCAATGATTCACCATCTGGAGCCACGGAGCAGGACCATTATTATCAAACGGCGACACCTCAAACCTATAGTACACCTCCTTATTACTGACGTTTGAGCCGAGATTGCTTGCATCATTAGTCCCTAATGTTTTGTCAGTTCCATCGGTTCCGGTTGCTTTTTTCTCTCTTGTTGAATTCGGTAACGCCGAGGCGTCGATAACCGCTTTATTACCCTCCCATACAACTATCTGGGCATAGCCACCAGTGGCCATCAGGCAACCCAGAATGATAACTATAAATTTTATATGTAATTTCATTTCCACCTGTTTTTTTCTTAATTTTACACAATATATTTACTAATCAGTTCCTGCGCGGCACTACAAGTCCCTGGCGCAACGCACCTTGCCTCCAGTGGTTTTGGATTGTTCGAGGAGTCTAGCATTAAGGCTATGTGGGAACCATCCAAAGCTAGTAGCTCTAGCAGCTTCGCTAACAGTCCAATAGATGGTAGAACTACCGGGAATATGCTCACCCTCCAACCCATAAACGTGTGCCATCATCATCTCTTCTAATGCAGGCAGATACCACTTTGCCTCCGAGTCGTCAATGATACCGTCGCCATTCACATCCCGATTTTTCTCATGACAATAACGCGCTGCGGAGCTCTTGTAGATAGGATGATAAATCTGCCCGCTTGCGTCGGGATAATAATAGGGTGCTCCGGAGTCTGTTCCTGTGTAAGCGGGAATAAATCCCGTTCCCCCATACATATCCCTATACGAGTTCGGTGTCTTTCCGAACTCTATGGGTTCGTGGTCTGCGCTCCGCTGTACATCCGTATATACCGCATTGGCCGTTATAAGTTTTCCGTTTCGGTTGATATCCCCTTTGTTATAGAGTATTATATTGGGAAATCCCCACTGCATGGTAGTTGTCCTCTGCAAGCCCACCGCTATTCCGGGGTTCATGGCCAAAGCGGCCTCTTCCGTATTTTCAAATACAAACTTCTTTTTGATATTGCTAAGCGTTCCGTCTTCCTTGAGAACCGTCAACCCTGCATTGGGATTCGCTTCATTGAAAACCCGGATATACCCATCCTGATTGATGTTGAATATCCTCTGCTCGGGGGTACCTTGATTACCGTCCTTAAGGAATGTAAAGCGAATATACGCATTACGCTTCGCTCCCTTTTCTTGGTGGTACTCATCGGCATAGACGTACAAGGTCTGGTTGGTGACAGCCGCAGCGTCAGCAAACTGAATGTCGGTAATCTTATAGCACATGCGGTGGGTGGCATCGGCAAAGGCCATCTCATCGTCATCGTCCTGCACAACAGTCGCTGCTATATCCGCATAGTTGTTCCACCACTTTTTGGTTTCGGGCAATGTATCTCTCACGCTTGTGTGCGGAATGTACCGCCCTCTGACAATCTTACTCGTAGGATTGGCATCCTGCTGCCACTTGGCGGCATCGCCCGTCTGCTTCACCTGGTGGTACATCAGGTTCAGCGGTGAGATCTTCAGCCATGTGGCACTAAATGCCACGTCAGTGTGCGGCCTATGCTTCTCATCCAAAATCTCCATAGTGGCTACTCCCTTGGTAGCATGGATGCGCATGGGCCGGAAATCGGGGTGTGTGTCCATCGTGAGGTTGTCGCCATAGTCCACCAGAAAGTCTCCCACCTGATATTCCACATTCGAGTCCACTTTGATGTCATCCAGTCCATTCACCGTTACGGTAAAGACGTAATGCTTGCCACGCTCTACGGTGTAGTCGCTATGGTTGTCGGCTCCCAAGTAGATATACGCCTTCACCAGCTTCGTTTCAGCTGTGGTCTTGTGCATGGCTTTAATGACGATGGCAGTGGCACGTGCGGGCTTGAACCAGGCTTTGCCGCGGTGGTCTTGGTCGCCAAAAGCCATATTGGTATACTGGTTGTCAGAATTGCCAGGAAGGGGCCTGTTCACACGTCCTCCCCGGCGGTTTTCAAAGACATAGAGCGTCTGGGAGACTGTACGGCTCGATGCGTCCACCGTTTCAAAGGGGTAGTCCACATCCGTTGTCAGCCAGTGGTTGTCGCTGTCGGCGGTAGTGCCGGGCTGGTTGATATCCGCAGTCTGCGGAAACAGGTAGCTGCGGGCGGGGGCGTTCTCCACGTCCCAGCCTATGATGCTTACCCCGTGGTCGGCGGGGGTTTTGTCTATCACTATCACCGTCACTTTGGCGGCAATGAAATGAAGCTGCACCGGAGGGCCGTAGGTGCTGTTGCCCGGAGCAAAGGTCACGTTCTCCTGCTTTCCCGTCATCATCAGGGGGTGCGTGGTGTTCATGCCGAAGTCCAGCTGGGTGGCGGTGGTCACAATCTTTTCCACGTCCGAAAGCGAAGTGGCGGACTGCAACTTGGTCTCTATCTCCGCATTGCTGACGTTGGCAATGAAAAGGAGCGTGTAGTTGTTGCCCGAATAGCTGTTCACCGTAAATTGGTTGCCGGTACCGGTATACTTGCCGTTGGTCACCACCGAGCCGTCCGCCCGGAACACCATCACCCGCAAATTCTCAATCTTGCTCTCCTGTTCAGGAGTCAAAGCCCGGGTGGAAGGACTGCTGCTCATGGCCGGCACAATCAGGTTGAACGCTACCTGCGAAGGCTTGCCTTCTGCCACAGAGCCCGAACCCGGGAACTCCTCGCGGACGCATCCCGCCAGAAACAAGGCGGAGAGGAGCAACGCATGGAGGAAAAGCATCGTATTTCTTATCTTTCTCATTTTATATCTCTGTTTTTTTTAGTGTATCTTATTGTTCTGTCTTATTGTTCTGTCTTATCATTCTTGTTCTGCCTTGTTCTGCGCTTAGGGGTCAGAACTCTTTCCATATCTCCTCTTTACCCCAGTCGGTGACTTTGACCTCTACGCTGATTGCCCCGTCGAAGTCGACAAGCACGTTGAGCAGGCGGCCTTCCGTCACGCGCAGGGGTTTGCCGTTGCTGTCGGAGATAACGGTTGTCTGGAGCACGCCCCGGTGGTAGATGTCTATGCGGAGCTCCTCCTCGGTGGGCAAGATGTTGAAGGCGGAGGAGACGAAATCTCCCCGGTCGTTGAACGAGGCTCCGGGGCGGTAGCTCACATCGGTGCCGTTGGGCAGGCCGTAGAAGTCGAGCATGCTGCCCGTCTTACGCAGGATGTAGTGGAAATCGCCGTCGGAGCTTCCCACGTACTCCTTGAGGTGGCGCGCCGTTACGGCTACGCCGGAGACCTTGCGCCGCAAGGGAAGTTCCCTGGCAGAGAGTGCGTCGGCAGAGGTCTGTATATCTATGGTGCCGTAGAAGAGGTCGTCGGGCGAGCCTGCTACGGGGTAGGTTATCCGGGTTTGGGGTTGGATGAGCGACACGAAGGCCGTTTCCAAGTGATCGCCCTGCCGCAGTGCAGGCAGCGTCTGGCCGCCTTGTCGGCCGTTGCCCCATGCCACCAGTTTCAGGTTGTCGTGTCCGGGATAGTCCAGCGTGACGAGCTCCGAAAGTGAGACGTGGAGGATATCGAGCAAGGTTTTGTCTGCGTTGAATACGTAGAGCGTAATGTCTTTTATGGTTCCGCCGTCAAGCGGATTGCCGTCGGCATCGAAGGCCTTTACCTGCAAGGTAAGTCCGGAGACGTGGGGAGAAGGACAGCCCGAAAGGTCGTCCTTGATGCAGCTTGCAGATACAAATGCCATAAGAAACAGTACAGGCAGTATTTGCAAGCAGTTACGGAATTTGTTCTTCTGCATGATTGGTGGGTATTAATTGTGAAACGAAAATTTAAAATATGAAAGGCGGGAGCGGGAAGCGTTCCCGCCTTTCTACACATTTTGTTAGGGATAAAAATAACTTCTACGGATATTTTTAGTTGAACACTTTGTTGACCTCTACCTTGGGAGCCCAGCTAGCAGGAGTCACAGTCACTTGTACTGAAGAAGTGACAACGGGTACTTCCGGATCGGTAGTACCACCGCCGCCACCGGCTGACACATTACCATTCAGGGTAACAACCACCTCATAGTACTTGCCCGGTTCGATAGTTGCGCCCGCATCGGCCATCGTAAATTGAACGGGATAGTAGATAGTAGAAGTATTACCGTTCGCATTTTTCGTTGACTTGATAGCAAGGATAGTCGGTTGAGTCGTACTGGCGTTACCGAAAGTGTAGAAGTGGTTGTGAACAAGACTCCCATCTTGATTAGGTGGGAAAGGAGTAGTATCTACCCCATCATCGGACAGGGCCGTAGATACTGTGACACCAGCAGGAGCTCCGCCTGGAAGATAACTAACATCTCCCGTATAGTATCCGCTTTGGGCATCCCTATCCGCTCCGAAGAATTTGCCGCTTTTACCTGCATACAGCAATACAACTTCGTTATCTTTAATCTCAATAGTACCACCGGTCTTATTCGTACGGTTATCCTTAACGATAAGCTGTATTTTTGCCGCTACGAAGCTTAAAGTCACAGTAACAGTAGCGGTAGTGCCGGTAAAGCTGACAGTAGTGTTTCCCGACATCCAAAGATTGGTGTCCGACTGGGTTGATACATTATTAGTATCATCCATCAGGCTACCTGTTGCCGCCAACAAGTCGGTTTCCGTTGCAACCTTATTAAAAGGACCATTAGCCAGTTCGCCCGTATTAGCCACCACATACACCCTCTTTGCGGCAGTAGTACCGTTGGCGATGTTAGCAGCCGCACTGGAATTGCTGTAAAAGGGCTCACAGTCCAAATCACCGCCATCGCGGAACAGGAACACGAGGTAGTTGTTAATATCAGCTTCCGTAGTTGCAGCCGGACCCAAAGCTCTTGACTGTGCCTGATCATCTCCATCGCCTTTAAGATTGATGGTAAGTACCGCCTGTTCGCCCGGAGCGTTGTTTCCTAAGCTCTCTATTTCATCGTTACTACACGAGAACAGGGTGAAGGCTGCAAGAGCCACTGCTAAAAATTTAATCTTCTTCATTGTTTTTAATCTTAAAAATTAGTACTTAAATGATTATTGTTATTGTATATAATTCCTATTGAAAACTCTTTACCTATTGAAAACTCTTTCTATTCTATCTTTTCATCTGCTTTTTCATTCCGTCTTTCTATTCTGACTTTTCATCCTGACTTTTCATTCTGTAAGCCCCCGTCCTGTTTCGGAAAGCTTATCTCTTTTCATCTGCTTCTGCCTTGCAGTTCTTCCAGTTGCTTCAGGTTCTTGGGTGCTTCGGGGTCGCCTGCAGCCACCGCCTTTTGAAACAAGGCGCGCGCCTTTTCCATATCCCCGTTCATCATGTGACACACGCCCCGCAGGTTGTCCGCCCGGAAGTGGGTGTTGCCTTGAAGCGTGTGCAACGCTTCGGCATACTGTTTGGCTTGCAGCAGGTCGATGGCTTTGTTGAGCGACACAAGTTCGGGGTCGGGCTGCGATTCGTAGAACACCTTGATGTATCCCGCGTTGCGGAGCTTCGGGAAGAAATGCTGCTTCATATGGCGGTAGGGCTTGCCACCTTTGAGCTTCATAAGAAGTCCCAGACGGCCCACTTTCTTCGTGGCGTCCCACACCGGAGCGGTGTCGATGATGTGCAGCACCTCCTGCCGCGAGTCCATGTCGCTGTCAGCCACAAGCCTGCGCAAAATTCTCCATGACTCCAAGTTGTTTTTCACCTCGAAGTGAGAGGAAGACAGCTTGGTGCGGCTCGTGATGTAATCCACCAATACCTGAGCACGTTTGTCGGCAATGCGGGCGTTCAGTTCGGCAGAACCGTCGGGCGAGGCAGAACCCACTACCAATATCTTGGCGATGCGGGAGTTTTTGTCTTCGGCTATCTTGTCGAGAACAGAGAGCAGATGATCCAATTGGGCGCGGTTGTTCTCGAACTCAGGCAAAACCTGTACGCTGCCCACAGGGAAATAGACCACCAGTGTGGCTTCGTCCCTGTAACGGTCGATGTCCTCCTTGCTGCCCACACTGCCTGTCCACACGCCCAGAAACTTGTTCTCCTGTGCCAGCTGCTCCACAACGGGGATCACAGGCTCCGACCGGGGCACTACGGGGACAAACAGCTCGGCAGGAGTGGCAAGCATCGCCTTGTCAAGCAGCCGCAAGGGCGGCAACGTCTCTTTGCTGCAACAGCCCGCGCTCTGCGCTTCCAGACGGAAAGCGGCACCCTCCATCCAGTCCGCATAGGGGAACGTATGGGTGTAGAGCAGCGCTTCGCTCGCCTTGTTATAGGCAGGAGCAACCGCCTGCGTCTTCTTCATGCCGCCCTCGCGCCACTCCACGATCTGCGCCCGGCGGCTGCCGTAGTTCAGCTTAGGAAGTTCCGTTTCCTGCCCGCCCTTGCCACGCAGCAACGGGGTAACTTTCAATACATAATCCTTGCCCAGCCCGGCAACATTCAGCCGGAACGAAACGCGCACGCTGTCTCCGGTGCGGCCGATAGTTACATCGTCCGCCGATAAACGCACCTGCTCCTTAGCAGACAGGCCGACCGCCTGCATCAGCAGCAAGCCACATAATAGCACACTATATTTCATATCTTTGCTCCTTCGTTTTTCGTTACTTTATAATATAGATAAGGGAAACGGCAGCTTTCGTTGGGCCGAAATAGTTCTTATGACCGCTACCCAGCTTGTCACCGCACGTCTTGCACTCGAAACGGTCGTAACCGAAGTGCACATAGCCCAGTCCGAGGGTGGCTTCCAGGTTCCAGCGTTTGCCCAGCACCCAGCTGTAACCGTATCCCACTCCGGCTCCCGCCAGCCAGCCCTGATAGCGCTTGCTGCCCAGACCCGATGCCGAAGGCTTTATGCCAAAAGGAAGCATGCCACCGTAGTTGTATTCGCCTCCAAGCAGGTGCCCTTCCAAAAAGTGCCCGGAGAAACGGCTGCATGTCCAATAGCGAACTCCGGGCTGAAGCATCCAGAGCTTCATCTTCTTATTATCGGAAAAAGTCCACGCATTATAGTTGCCGGACACCTCTAACGTCCAACGAGGAGAAAAACCGTACTCCACCCCCAGATTGACCGTAGATGTCACGTCATACAACAGGTTGCTCTTCACCGCAAACTCTTGGGCAGAAGCCGTTCCGGACAAGAGCGCGAATAAGGTAATCATGAAAATCGTCACTTTTTTTAGCATAGTCTCTTATTTTATTATTCGTTGTATTTCAACCATTTATTTAAGTTAATGTTCCTTTCTTGGCTTTCACAATTTTCATCTGTCTGAATAAAACAGATGAAATATGTATATAACATTGATTCCTAACGGTTTAACACAGGAAAAAGATTCAGTCTCTTTTCACTGTAACATTTCTCTTTATTATAGATGTGGATAATACGCTATGTATGAATGACATAAGGCACAGCTTTTCTGAAACATAAACTGAAACATTGGGCATGAGATGCCCGGAATTTATAACTTTAAATGGAGCATACGAAATGGAACTGAATTACATGAAAGAGCACACATCGTGCGTAAACTACAAGACGAAAGAGTATGAAGGCTTTTCATTGGGACAAGCCGGAAAGGGAGAAAGCTTCGACAATCAGGAGCAGGAGATAAAAGCAAATCACCTGATATTTTTATTGTCAGGAGAGGTCGAAATTACCAAAGATGAAAAGGAAAAAGTGAGGGTCAGGGAAAACGAGTTCGTGTTCATACCCATCTCATCGCACTACGTAGGGAAGGTTATCAGTCCGGGCAGATATATCAACCTTACTTTCTTCCACAACAACATCTCATTATGTGATAAACACATGTTAAGCAGCTACTTAGGTGAGGTGGAGCAGGTGCCCGCATGCTTCGAGGCGCTCCCGGTAAGAGAGCCGTTGGGACTGTTTATAGGGCTGCTGGAAAATTATCTCAACGCAGGCGTGAACTGCAGGCATCTGCACGAAATCAAGGAAAGGGAGCTCTTCATCATATTCAGAACAGCATATACAAAAAGAGAAATGGTAAGGCTCTTCCATCCCATAATGGGAAAGGAGTTCGACTTCAAAATTGCGGTCTTGCAACACAGGGACCGGGTGCGGAGCAAGAAGGAAATGGCACTGGTGCTGGGCATGAGCAACTCAGACCTGCAACGGAAATTCATGCAGGAATTCGGAGAACCTGTTTCTGTCTGGTTACAGAAACAAAAAAACCGGAAAATACTATCAAGGCTGAGTTTTGATTCAGTTTCCATCAAGGAAATTGTGCATGAATTCGGCTTCTCCTCAGCCGCAAGCTTCAATAAATATTGTAAAAGCAATTTCGGGTGCAACCCCACAGAACTGAGAAAAAAGATAAAAGAGTATAAAATAGAATAGACTGTTTTTCAGCATATTAAACAACGGGTAAAACGTTTGGTTTATTTGGATAACTTAATATTTTTGAATTGTCCCTATCTTTGCAGCATCAAAAAAAGCAACTTTTGCGAAAAGGAAAAAACGCAGAAGAAACCGCTTTTTTTGGTGCTCTTTTCATTTTTTCATCTGTGTTATTCAGACAGATGAAATTTTAACCACCTTTTTTGTGCAATCAGCCACTACGGAACCCTACTCTTTCGCTTCTTCCTGCGGAATACGCACCGAGGTATAAAGTTCGAGAATAGCAGCAATCGTCAATGAAACAATCCACTCGTTACCATGCGTGAAAAACATGAAAGCTCCGGTAAGCACCAATAGCAATGCTCCGAATATCTGCTGGCGACGCAGACGCTTGATAGTGGGAGTCTTATGCTTTGAGGGAGAATTGATTTGCGCCAAAGCGACAAATGTCGCACCTATTGTATATATATAAGGCGAAAGCGGCCAGCCGGTCACATAGACCGCCGCACCTATCAGGAGCATTACAGCTCCTACTGCGAAAAGGGCAGGTATCAGTTGTTTCATTCTTCTATGTCTTCTTGAAATACATAAATATCTTCATTGGGCTTCTTCATCAGATACTTCTCGCGAGCTATCTGTTCAATCGCACCGGAATCGACCGCAAGTTCATTCAGACGGCGGGTATTCTCCTCATACTCCGCACGATATCTGTCTATCTCTCCGCGCAAACGCGTCTCCTCACGATAATAAGCAAGACGGCGCACAATGCTGTTTTCGTCCAAAAAACCTACAAGCACGACAAATAGCACAAACGTTATGAGATATTTACGTCTGCGGACAAACAACCAAAGGGAAGCAAGCTTATCCATGTAATTCAGTTATTGTTTCTTTGAGCACAAAGATAAGAGGAATAACTGAAAAATTTCTTTTTTTTGCGTACATTTGCACAAATACTAAGACAAGCAGTAGCGTCTTTACATCCTATATAAGTGAATAAGAACACCCTGAATATGGAGAACTATATTGTATCGGCACGAAAATACCGGCCCTCAACCTTTGAGTCAGTAGTGGGACAACACGCCCTGACCACCACCCTGAAAAATGCCATCGCCACAGGCAAACTGGCGCATGCCTATCTTTTCTGCGGTCCGCGCGGCGTTGGGAAAACCACCTGTGCACGCATCTTTGCCAAAACCATCAACTGCATGAACCCTACGGCAGAAGGGGAGGCCTGTAACCAATGTGAATCGTGCACCGCCTTCAATGAACAGCGCTCATACAACATCCATGAACTGGACGCCGCATCCAACAACTCGGTGGACGACATCCGACAGCTGGTGGAGCAGGTACGTATTCCGCCCCAAATAGGCAAATACAAAGTTTACATCATCGACGAGGTGCACATGCTATCAGCTTCTGCTTTCAATGCTTTCCTGAAAACATTGGAAGAGCCGCCACGCCATGCCATATTCATCCTTGCCACCACCGAGAAGCATAAGATATTGCCAACGATCCTGTCACGCTGCCAGATATACGACTTCAACCGCATTAGCGTGGAAGATACAGTGGCACATCTGGCCTACGTAGCCTCCAAAGAAGGAATCACCGCCGAACCGGAAGCCTTGAACATCATTGCCCTGAAAGCTGACGGCGGTATGCGCGACGCTTTATCCATATTCGACCAAGTAGTGAGCTTTACCGGAGGGAATATCACTTACCAAAGCGTAATCGAAAACCTGAATGTACTGGATTACGAGTACTACTTCAGACTGACCGACCACTTTCTTGAGAACAAAGTCTGCGATGCCCTGTTGCTGCTGAACGACGTATTGAACAAAGGATTTGACGGCAGCCATTTCATCACCGGCCTATCCTCACACTTCCGCGACCTGCTGGTGAGCAAAGATCCCGCTACCCTGCCTCTGCTTGAAGTAGGCGCAAGCATTCGCCAACGCTACCAAGCGCAGGCCCAAAAATGTCCGCTGCCTTTTCTCTACCGCGCCATGAAACTGTGCAACGACTGCGACCTGAACTATCGCGCCAGTAAGAACAAACGGCTGCTGGTAGAGCTGACCCTAATACAAGTAGCCCAAATCACCGCCGAGGGGGACGACGCAGTTAGTGGGCATGGCCCTAAGCAAGCTATAAAACCCATATTTACGCAGCCTGCCCCTGCACAGCAATCACAGGCCGCCCCTGTTGCACCCCAGCCGCAAGCAAACATCAGACCACA
>OGQB01002133.1_pt1 | contig 15065 bp, 10 predicted proteins | sample 1553071 | NCBI WGS metagenome assembly OGQB01 (sample SAMEA2580284, study PRJEB22360) | human gut metagenome | biome: human gut; feature: human-associated habitat; material: faeces | place: Denmark | collected 2008/2010
GCCATTGTCTCTTCGAAGAGACGTCCTTTGGCTTGTACTGCGATTCTTAACATGACTTTATTTAATTTTTAATTATAATATGCGTTGAGAAATAAAAAAGGCTTACCGTATTCGGCAAGCCTTAGTTATCGTTTATATAGTTATACACAATATCATCCACGCCCACCGATTATTCGTTAGGAAAATGATGATGATGATGTGTAGTTGTATATTTCATATTTCTTTTATTAACTGCGACAAAAGTAAAGCATTTGTTTGAAACCACCAAACATTTATCACAAAAACTTGAGTTTTTATTTCAAATTAAAGGCAATATCTCTTCCGGCTCTACATCACATTTCGTAAAATGCATTTCGTCTTTCGACTTTTCTTTCGAGAAAGTAAAGTAGGTACAAACCGATTCTGTGCATACTTCTCCATCCTCATTATATAATTTTGCTTCAACAATGACAATGTTCCGCTTCACTTCTTTAATAGAGGCGCGCAATACTATATGAGAATCTTTGGTATCAACAGATTTTCGGTAACGGGTTTCCATCTTCGAAGTCACTCCAGTCGTTTGTAGTTTACGAAGCACCACCCACGCACAGATTTCATCCATCAAAACTGCTTGAATACCGCCATGCAAAGTGTCAATCCAGCCTTGATACTCGGGACGTGGCTTCCAAATGCTCACTACTTCGTCACCATCCTCATAAAATTCCATTTTTACTCCGGCTTCATTATTAGGAGCACAACCGAAACAATTGTACCCTTCCAAACCCTTCCAGGGATTTATTATCTTCTTCATAGTTCTCTCTTTTAGTTAGTTTTACTTCCCAAATATAAGCAATTTATGAAAAGGAGATGCAATTTTCACTGATTTACTTTCTAATACAACGAATAGCGAAAGCTTTCGTATCAATACCCGCATTAGATTCTTCTATGATATTCGTATCACTTTTCATGTAGAAAACCTTAGTATCGATGGTGGCATTTGTATTGTCCAATGTCCAATATGCCAAATGTTTGTTCTCATAATCTGCTTGAAAAGCCCCTACATACATTCCTACAGGAATACCATTAAAACCGGATAAATTAGTTGCAGGTTGCACTTGTTCTTTCGTCTTCAGGGACAACCAGGTCCCTGACTTCAACAAAGAAGCTTCCCCCTTCAAGTAGTCTTTTAAAATATTCCAGTCTTCCCAATTCGGTATACTCCAGTGAGTTGGCAAGATCCTACCGGAAAGCGCAACATTAGCGGTATAAAAATAATGCTCTGTAGTAGATTGCAAATATCCAGCTATATTTGCTGTTACCTGATTCAATTTAGGGAGCGCATCACCGTTTACATATAAAGATGTCTCCAAATTACTCCTCATCCAGTATTGAGTTCCGATCTTCACTAGCGGATAATTATGGATGACTCCTCCACGAACATCACGAACAATATCTTCCTGTGCCAAAACAGGTAACACATCATCTGCCAGTGTTACTGATAAGGAGATTGTTCCGTCTGCCAGCACATAAACATTATGACGAGCCAATAAGGTGCCATCCACATAGGTTAATGAATGATCTTCCATATTCCATGATACACTTCCACCATTTACTTTTCCTGATTTTCCTAATAACTGTGCTACAATCCCTTGAGATAAATTAACGCTACCGTCTTCTTTCATCGGATAGGCAACAATCGCTTGAGAAGAAAAATCCGGAGTAACAAGATACTCTTTACATATTTCGGCTACTTGTTTTCCCGAATGTATCACTTTGTACACATTCGATTTTTCAAAAGTCAGCTTCGATACATCTATGTATTTATGCAAAATACCCGATTCGGTATGATCCACTTCTGTTCCATCCCAATCCCCGATTTCTCCGTTCACTTTACTCATTAATATATCTTCGGCCGATACAAACGTTATTTCCAACTCTCTCTGTTTTCCACTTTCCAATTGTAAAGTGGATGGTAATAAACTGGTATATAGTTTGCCGGCAGCTTCCAATGTTATGTATTGGTATCCGGCTGTCGCCTCTTGAGGGATCAAAATAAGCTCTTTTCCTACCAGTCGACCGTCTTTTATTTCCCATTCTCCTGCAGGAGTAATATCTTTCTCTTCAGAATAGGCAGAGAATGTTTTCTTCTGAAAATCATAAATGGTCTTAGTATAAAAGCCACTCACCGAAAGTGTAGGTTTCACAGATAGTATTTCTTCTATATTCTCTTCCTCTCCGGGAATAAGAACAATTTTCAGACGAAAAAACTGATGATTATAGGTCAGAGCGACCGCCTCCTTACTGGCTAAGACCTCTTCTTTAGAAGCAATTAGGAAATCAGAATGTGAATAATCGTCAGGAATATTTTGAGTCGTTGAAACCGCCACCTGCATGGTGCTCTCCCCTATCCCCACGCCACTCTTTTGATAAGGATAATAACTGATTAAATTCAATGTAACTCCATCATCCGGATAGTATACCGACTCGTTAGATTCAAACTCACCATTGGATGAACGTATGAAATGAAGATTATCCACATAACGTTCTTCTTGCATTGTAGTGGTTCCGGCAAGAGCAAACAGACCGACTTCATCCCCTTCAGCAAAGTTATTATTTGCCATACGGGTACCAACTGATTCACGAATATCGGCAATAAATTTCAATGGAATATCTCCATTATTAACACTATCCTCCTCTTCCTCCGAAATATGGTTCACACAAGCACTAAGCAAGATAGTACAAAAAACAAGTAAACCCACGCCCCTTTGTAGGTTATAAAATAGTTTCATCATATTTATTTTTTAATTTTCCAATAGAAACTTTTGATTGAACAGAAAGAATAGCATAAGAGGAAGTATTCGCTTTCGGTTATGGGATACTGAACAACACGTCTGTTGTACTGAGGAATCATCAATTTCAAGATATCATTTTGATGTCTTGAAAGCAAAAGTATATAATTATATTAAGTCGGAGTATAGTTTCTATAGGAAAATTTCACATTTTCATCTATAACGCAAACAATCAACAAGTTACAAACGACTAGTCAGGAACAAAGAATTAAACTCTCACATTATTATATTAAGAGCCTGCTAATTTCAGAAAGAATATCCCACTTCTATTCCGGCAATGTGTCTGCCTTGCGAAGATGCATATTGATAACAATAGAATGCATCCAACGACCAACGTTTGGCCAAAGCTATTTCTACTCCGGGACGATAACGCATACGATCGGCTCTCCAAAAAGAAACGTCATCCAAACTCTGATAGATTTCAACAGAGAAATAGGGAGAAACAATTCCTTTTGTAGGAGCATAAGATAATTTCAAGCGGGAACGCAAACGAGTTTCAGAGTTGCCACGATCAAAAGTCTGCTGAAATCTTTCCCTTACAGCTACTTTCAACCATTGATAACGAAAACTGACAGTAGCAGTTATATGATAGCGATGCCTGAACTTCCAGTCCGAGTCACCCAAATTCCGAAGATGGGTTTCATAGCCAACCCCCAGATTCAAAAATGAATAGGGTCGGTAACTTCCGCCAACAGTCAGCCCCCAACGATCCAATTTACTCACATCATCTTTCATGCGCAATTCCAAATCACCTGAAACTGAAAACCGGGAATCTATCTTATGGTTTACCTTGAATTTAGTCCATGTATTAAAATCGTCACTTTGTGCCCATGCAGAAAATGATATTCCAAACAACAGCACAAATAATAGCCAAGTCTTAGTATTTAATATTATTCTACTCATTGATTTTCGGGTTAAAGTTACAAAGATAACAAATTATCTCCGGCAAAGAAAAAGCATGATACTGAAATAATACTGAAAAACTGTTTGCGTTTCATTAAAAGGAACATGTTGTTTCTCGGTGTGAAACAGGTCGTTCCTTTAAAAGAAACGACCCGTTGGTTTAAAAGGGAAAAGTCCCTTTTTATAAAGCATTGTTATTCAAATCATTACTTCGGCTTCACATTCCACACCAATAAAGCGAAAAATACAGACAATAAAGCCGCTCCTATCCAAAACCAATTGATATAAGTGAAATCATAAACATCGACTCCATTCTGAACCGTCTTTTGCCCCTCTATCAGAACACCACTCATTACATCCTGTAATCCGGCCCCAATATAACTGGCAATGCCGACTACCCCCAATGCTGCTCCCGACGCATTACGGGGAGCAATATCGACTGCCATCAGGCCACCCAGAAAACAAATGAGAACTCCGATACCCAAACCGAAAAGAACCATAGCCAACACATCTATCCAAAAGTGTACACCGGGAACCAACAAGAACAGGCTAAGTGCAAGAACATTCATCAATCCGAAAATCAGGGCGGGAACATTTCGACGACCGCCAAATAACTTGTCAGAAATAACACCCGAAAATATGGTACCTACGATACCACAGACCGGACAGATGGAAATAATGAAGCTGGCATCCAACGTGGAATATCCTTTTTGCGCTTCTAGATAAAAAACACCCCAGCTATTGATAGCATAGCGACTGATATACATAAAAGCACTCGAAAGAGCCAGTATCCAGATGGCAGGCATCATCAATACCTGGCGTTGGGCTTTATTAAAGTCTGTCGTTTCCACCACACTCATCTCCTCTTTCTGTTTTGGAGCATTTACAGGAGGAAAGCCCTGACTCTCGGGAGTGTCATGGAAGAACTTCCACACAATTAAAGCACCAAGCAAACCAACAATACCGGCACCGAAGAAACCGTACCTCCACCCCAATACACTAACGATAGACGCAACAATTAGGAAGGTCAACGCCTCACCGATATTGTGGCTGGCAGACCAAAATCCGTAATAGGAACCTCGTTCTTTGTCCGTGAACCAACGGGAAAGTCCCACTACACAAGAAGCAGCACCCATAGACTGAAACCAGCCACTAATCCCCCAAAGGAGAGCAAACAGAATAAAAGAATGGGTAAAACCCAGGCACAAGTTCACTAAAGCAGTTACCAGTAAACCGGTAGTCATAAAGCGGTTGATATTGCTACGGTCAGCCAGAAAACCATTCGTAAATTTTCCAAGGGCGTAAGTAAAGAACAATACCGAACCGATAATTCCCAGTTCCGTTTCGGAGAAAATTCCTTCATCTACGATGGGCTTCTTCACGACATTCAGGCTAAGACGACAAACATAGTACATGCCGTAACCGAAAGTGGCTGAAAGGAAAGTAGACCATTTCAGGTATTTCAGACGACGGGCATCGGAATGAAGATGTTGTGAGCCGGATGAAGACAAAGCTTCCCCGTTACAAGGTCTCGGTGAAGAGACCTTGTAAAAGTTTATAAGTTGTTTCAACATGAAAAAGTCTATTTAGTCGTGAAGTTTCTTTTTGCGCAGATACTCCAATAAGAGGGCAGGACGGTCAGTTTGAATTAATTTGGCTCCCTGATTAATGATCCATCCCCAGCTTTCATCCGGTTGATGAAGTTCTACTGCACGGTCGTCATCATGACCACCACATAATTCGGGCCAAAGAGAGTTTATAAACAACTTAGAACCCGTATCACGCACTTTTTTTATCAGGTTAAGCACCTCAGGACTATCATTATCAAACACTAACTCATAAGCAGCAGGCTTCATGTGAGTCTTGTAACTGTCAATAATAGCTTCGGCTCCTTTTTTATGCAACTGTACAATAGGCATAAAAATCACTTTATCCAATACAGCACCGTTTTCGGCTTTCACTTGTTCATAAGGAAGGCCGGCTTTGATAACACACTGGTCAACCGTTCCCGTCTTTTCGAGTACAATATAAGCTTCCTGAAAATAATCATACCCCTTATCAATATTTACCATGATCTTACCTTTGCAGAGCAACATCACTTCTTCCAATGTAGGAATCTGATGTCTTGTCTTACAAGCTACTCCATTTTTAAGACGCATTGCTTTCAATTCGGCCAATGTATAATCTTCCACCAGTCCTTTTCCAGACATGGTACGATTGATCGTTTTATCATGCATCACTACTAAATGTCCGTCTTTGGTTCGTTTCAAATCGATCTCCACCATATCGACACCCATATCAATGCAATTCTGTATACCTTGCAATGAGTTTTCCGGGGCATTACGCCAGTCAGCCCGGTGGGATACAACCAATATTTTATCTGGATGATTTCCCAGCAGATTTTCTCTGATTTCAGCTATTCTATTTTGAGCAACAGCCAGTTGCACCAAACACAGAAGAAGTATGAAGTTACATATCCGTTTCATAAGTTCAAGCATTAAGAATTTTAATTCAGTTTATTGTTTTTCCAGACTAGTTTTTCTCCCCACATTGGTACATAAGTCTGTTCACAGTTAATCTTCGAAGCCCGTTCGAGTGCCATATCCAATGACCATCTTGATTCATCAACACCTGCATGAGCCAGTTCCAAGATATGTGATAACAAGACATAATCGGGCTCCACCTGTCCCGCACCTGAACCCAGAATATTATTTTCGGTCAGAGCATTGGGAGCATAACGCGGTATCAAAACATTCACATGAGAAGCCAGATTCGTATATTGTTCCGGTTTATAGTTAGAGTCTCCTACATGCATAAAAACGAAATTACCGGTATCTTCCCCACAATTGATCGAAAACACAGTCACAAAATTAGATAACCCGGCATTGTTATGGTCAGTGATACAGGTTTTAATCTTGAATTTTCCAATTTCATAATCTTTATCCCCCTTTGCAGTATAAGGATATGTCGTGTCTTTCAAATAGTTGGATAACACCGGTTTACCTAAATCAAACATAGCCTGGATAAGATCATTACTATAATGATCGGAGTGCTTGTGTGTAACACAGAGAAAATCAATATAAGGTGCCAGCTCTTTCGCCCAACGATGAGAAATGTCAATAGCAAAACATCCTGACGGAGTTTTTACCACATACCCCATATTATAGAGTAACCAGATCGCTGCCGTACCATTTTCTACTTTTGAGTTTTTAATTCCATCCATTACACGATCAAATGCACTCCGATAAAAATAGATAATCGGATCACACTTTTCCATACTCGTACTTGCCTGATCGAAGCCATTCAGATAACTGATGAAATAATCATCTTTACACTTATCCGCATATCCCTGGATCTTGGTCAAAGTAGTGGTACGTCCGGTATTGACAATCAAAGGAGAAGAACTCCACAACTGTTGTGCAGTGGCATCTACTTCCTCTGCCAATTGCGTAAGAATTCCTTCATGACCAGTTTCGGTACTGTTGTTGTCATCATCATCACAAGCAACAAAACCTATTGCCAAAAGACAAAACAGTAAATATTGTATTTTTCTTATTATATCCATCTTATTTCTGATTTTTATAGTCATTAATTATTTTATTGAAAGTCTCAACCACCCGTTCCGGTGTCGGACGCGTATTGTCGTTTTCATGGTCTTTGGTAGCTTCATACATGAAAACCCCTTCATAGCCGATTCCTTCGAGTGCATGCATTAACTTTCCCCATTGAATGTCACCTTGTGTAGGAAGCCAATGACACTCGTTGACAAAATCAAAGTCCGAAGCGTGTATAGTACCTATACGTTCACCAACAGTTTCTACAAAATGCCCTGTCGTCCCTTTAGTATAATGATTGGTATCAAAACAAACCTTCACACCCGGAGTATCTTTGATTATTTCCAAAAGCTCTTCAGGAGTATTACCCAGACAAGTTCTCGGCAGATTTTCGATGCACAACTGTGCTCCTATTTGATCCGCATATTTTTTCAGATAAGCGATAGACCTGGAAGCGTTAGTTATTCTTTGTGCCCGAATACTGTCAGCAATAGGCTCGGAACTAGGATGCAGTACCAAACATTTCGGCTGAAACTGAGCGCACTGTCCAATCATCTCCGCCATAAAATCTACATTTTCTTTCCTTTTCTTTTCATCCAGCACCGATATATCCAACGTGCGTGAGAAAGGAAGATGTATAGACCAGACCTTGATACCGGCACTATCAATTTTTGCTTTCATATCCCGGATACGAGGAACAACTTCATCTGCCGGAACTCCTCTATAACACTGGTTAAATGCTACTTCCACATACTCTACCCCCACAGACCGGGCTTGAGAAAAGTCTGTGGAAGCAGGTACTTTCCACAAAGCTGTAGTCGTACCTACTTTATATTTCTGTGCATATAAACCCATTGTCATCGCCATAAATAAGATAAAAACAGGAACTCTCATTATCGCTTACTTTTGACGGTTTGTACCTTGAATATCACCACCACGAATACTCCAGGAGTCTGTTGCTAATGTCTTATTGACAGCAAAAGCCTTTATCGAACCGATATTATTAGATCCGATCGTTCCGCAATAAAGCCGTCTGTCCGGACCAATGCTAACAGCTGCCATGACCTGTTGTCCCACAGTCTCTTCAAAAACAATGTTTCCATTAGTGATGTCAAGTCCCAGCACTTTGTTATTCGATTGGGTACCTATATAAAGAATACCATCCGTACTCAAAGCACCTCCACTGTAGTTCAAATTGTTACCCACATTTTTCTCCCAGATTTTAGATCCGCTGGCATTTACTGCATGAACAGTCTGCGATCCTTTTTCAGTAAAATAGACATTGCCATTTTTATCAGCAATCGGGAAATAAGCATCTCCTTTTGTAGTCGGATACGTCCATTTCTTTGTTCCGTTTGTCATATCAACAGCAACGAGTCCTCCGTTTTTCAAAGTCGCATAAAGTACCTGATCCTTCAAAGCAAACGTAGCCTGTTCTGTCACATTCACTTCTTCCAATTTCCAATTCTGCTCTTTATTCGATTTAAAAGAATAAATGGCTGCACTTGTACCTGCATAAACATTTCCGGCTTTATCAATAACCACAGCACTACCGGTTGCTCCGTCAAGCGATTGTTGCCATTTAATAGCACCACTGGATGCATCCAGCGCATACAACGTACTCTTATTGGTGAGACAGTAAAGAACACCATCGGCCGACAATGCAGGGAAAGCTCCTATCGCAGCATCCAATTTTACTGCCCACTTTTGAGTTCCGTTCGGATTAATAGCATATACATTATTAATAGTGGCATTTCTTACACACTGATAGATTGTACCATCAGGAGCCACCAACGCACCTCCGCCATAAGTTATCTGACTGATAGCAAACACCCACTTGAATTCACCGCTCACTACGTCAATAGCAAATAAATGACCCGCAGGAGTAGATGTCGGGATATACATTGTTTTTCCATCCGGAGAGAACACCGGATTGGAGGTCTTTACATATCCGGTAAGTCCACCGAAGTTCAAATCGACAGAATTCCATTTATAATTGCCGACCGTGACAGTCAGACTGCCCGACTCGGTGGTATTATTAACATAAGTCACCGTTACAGCCACTGTATAAGTACCGGTAGTAGTAAAAGCATGCACCGGATTGTTTTCTCCCGATGTCGTACCATCACCAAAATCCCAACTTACCGATTTCACTTCACCAGCCATGAAATACATATCGTTATAAGCAAAGGTAGAAGGCTCCCACACAACCAGTTCCGTACTAGCGAGAATAGGATAGATCAATCCGGGAGTAGCAGAAGTTTCCACCGCAATAGAATTGCCTGTAGGATAAACACAGACTACATTGAATGTATATTCCTGATCGTTAGTCAAACCATCAACGATGTATTCTTCCAATGAAGTATCATCCAGATTGATAATCTGATTACCGGGATTCACGGTAACCTGATAGCGAGTGAAACGTTCACTCGCAGGTTTCGTCCATCTCAAACGCACTCTTTCATTGCCGGCTGCTGCCGTCAGATCAGAAATCGGATATCTTGCATTCTTCGGTGTACAGGCAGCAGTAGTTTTACTGGCCAATCCTCCCGCATAACGAGGTTGCACAGAAAAAGTGTAAGCAACATCGTTCACCAGATTATTGATAGTGGCAGTCATTGTTTTTGCATCCACAGTCATCTCGCCTCCTTCCGCTTCTGATGATCCGGAAGTCCAAAGAATCAAATATTCATTCGGACGGGCATTCTCGTATGCTTCCCAGGAAAGAGTCACATTCATATCTCCGGCTGTTGCCGTTAGTGACTTCAGTTCATATAAATCGAAACTTGCCTTTGGCAGATCTTCTTCACAAGCAGTAAAGACTACCGTGAAAATAAACAACAAGCTATATAGTATTTTTTTCATCGTTTGATTTCTTTTAGTTTAATCCTATTAATATCCCGTATTCTGCCACAACAGTTCTGTGTTGTTTATTCTTTCCAACTCCGTTTTTGGAATAGGATACAGGAATTGATAGTCCTGAATAATATGTCCTTCTGCTTTCATAGCCTCCTTAGCACCTCCCATACGTACCAAATCGAACCAACGCTGTCCTTCATAAGGAAACTCCTGTTGACGTTCCAACATAATCGCTTTACGGAAGCTATCCTGATCGGGAAGCTCTGTTATCTGAAGCGGAGACAATCCGGCACGAGTATGCACAGCATTCAAAGCAACCATAGCTTCTGAATTCTGCAAATTACTATAACTGATTTCATTCAAAGCTTCAGCGTACATTAACAGCACATCGGCATAACGGAGAATAATCTGGTCATTACCGACTGTATTATAGGTCGCACTTTTGACATCCTTAAATTTATTCATCACGCATACTTTATCTTCCACCTTTACATAGGTAATCAGATTCTTGCGCTTATCCCCATCTTTGTAGCACTCTTTCAGAGACTTTGTCTGATTGGTATCATCAGTCAGATTAATAATAGAGAACCAATATCCATGTCCTTCTCCTTCAACATCCTTATTAAAGCGAACAGCAAAAATAATCTCATCGTTCATTTTATTGTTCACGTCAAACACCTGTTCGGGAGTAGTCATTAAAGAATACCGACCCACTAGTTGAGATAGCACATTGCGAGCCTCCGTCCATTTATGGAAAGTCAGGTAAATCTTGCCGAGCAATGCCATTGCAGCACCGGAAGTCACTCGTCCCATATCGGCACTTGTATAAGAAGACGGCAACATATTTTCATTAATAACCTGATTCAAATCACCGACAAGAAAATCATAAACCTGTTGATCGGAACTGCGCCCGATTTTAAGAGCTTCAGCCACCGTCACCACTTTATTAGTCATCGGTATCCCTCCCCATAAACGATACATATTAAAATAAGTAAGGGCACGGATAAAAAGAGCTTCGCCTTTATATTGTTTTTTCAGAGTTGCGTCGAAGTTGGCCTCATCAATTCTATCTAATACAAGATTGCAACGATAGACTCCATTATTAAAGTTCGCCCAGGCATCTTCCAAAATTCCGTTAGAGGCTTTATCTGCAAACTGATCGATATCATAACGGTCTTGTGTTCCGGCAGTGGGCGCACTCAATGTCAAATTATCACTCCGATATTCGCAACACTCTGTAAAATAGGAAACTTGTGTCTGCAATTTGGAGTAACATCCTATCACGGCTACATTAAAATCTTCCGCTGTCTTATATACCTTGTCGGTAGGCACACTGCTACTCGGTTCTAAATCGAAGAAACTATCTGTACAAGCAACTGATAACAAAGCAGTTGACAGGAATAGTATTAGTTTATATTTTTTCATATAACGTGTATTTTAAAGGATGATTAAAGTGTTATGTTCAGCCCGAACAAGAATGTTTTAGCCAATGGATAAGTTCCATAATCCTCACCCGGTGAAAGAGAATTACTCGGACGTGCATTTACTTCCGGATTATATCCGCTATAATTAGTCGATGTCCATAAGTTTTGTCCGGAAACGTAAACTCTTAATTTTTCCACGAAAAAGCGTTGAGTCAAGTTCTTCGGCAAAGTATATCCTAGTGTCACATTCTGCAGTCGCAGATAAGAACCATCTTCAAGATGCCAAGTTGAAGTACGACCATTATAACCCTTTGACTTACGATTGGCACGGTTCACCTGACCGTTTCCCGGATCTTCCGGACTTTTCCAACGATTCAAGGCTATAGTGGTGCCATTGGTATTACCTTCCAGATTATCAATGTAACGACGATTCAGATTCAGAATCTCATTACCATATACTCCTTGAAAATTAAAATCAAGGTCAAACCCCTTAAACCAGACTTTACCACCAAACCCATAGGTAAAATCGGGCATATAGTTACCCACGATTGTACGATCTTTATCCAAATCCATCACTCCATCCCCGTCTACATCCACAAAGCGGAAATCTCCCGGCTGGGTATTGCTGAAATGAGGATACTTTTTTAATTCTTCTTCATTGGAGAAAATTCCATCCTGCACCAACAGATAATAACATCCGATGGGTTCACCGACTTTCGTTATGTAATAAGCATGATCTACGCTACCGGTAGATATGATAGGAGCATTACCCGGACCGAGTGCCTTCACTTCGTTCGTATTAGTGGCATAATTAGCATTAAACGAATAACCGAAATCTTTAGTTATATTCTTCTGTGAGGTCAAAGCAACTTCCCATCCCCTATTATTCACTTTACCGATATTCATCAATGCAGTGCTATATCCGGTCAAGTGGGGAACTGGTACATTCAACAACATATTAGAGGTATTGGTATTATAATAATCCACAGTCAGTCCCAGCAATCCTTTGAACATCTGCAAATCAACACCCACATTCACCATCGCATTCTTTTCCCAACTCAAATCTTCATTCTTTATGGTACTTGGCTTATAACCATTCACCAATTGTCCGTTACCTGTGCCAAGCACATAATTATCCAAAGCCATCAGAGACAAATGATCATAATTACCAATCTGGAAGTTACCGGTCACTCCATAACTCGCTCTTAACTTCAAATCATCAACAAACGACAGACACTTAGCCTTCATAAAGAAGTCTTCTCCGCTTATTCTCCACGCCAAAGAAGCTGAAGGAAAATATCCCCACCGATTATTCTTGCCAAAACGGGAAGAACCGTCTGCACGAATAGCCGCCGAAGCCATATATTTACCTTTATAGCTGTACTGCATACGCGCCAGATAAGAAGCAATCGTCCATTGGGTTTTATCGGATGCACCTTTCGTCACCGTACCTCCGGAAATTGTTTGTATATAGTCGTTCGGGAAATCGGTCGCCGTCACATTATCTCCTTTATATGTCTCTTTTTGAGCCGACTGTACTAAGACCACATTGATGGAATGAGCATCTTTAATCGTTGTGTTATAATTGATTTTATTCTCCACCAACCAGTTGAAATAAAAACCTGATGAACTGTAGGCTGTCGGATTTGACTTTACATCATAATACTTTTGTCCCAATAAAGGAAGTTCCGAAGAACGATATTGGTCATTATGCGAACCATAATAATCGCCACCAAAAGAAATGTTATAAGTAAGCCCCTTATACAACTCCAATTCAGCAAAAACTTTTCCGACAATCGCCATACGGTCTACAACATCCGATTGTAAGTTTGCCATGGCTACCGGGTTCAATACGGCATTATGCTGATAGTCATTTCCAATTCTCCAATAGCCGTTTCCCTGATAATTATAGCTGCCATCCGCATTATACACCGGCCATACCGGAGGCATCATCAATGCCGATTGCACAATACCATTAGATCCGGAAGCATCTACCCGATTGGAAGTAGAATAGGAAGGCGAGAAATTCAGACCAAATTTCAGTCTTTTATATTTCCCGTCCAAATTCATACGCATACTATATTTCTTAAAGTCGGAATTAATTATAATACCCTCTTTATCATAATAGTTGGCAGAAATGAAATAGCCGACTGTTTTTCCTCTGCCGGAAATAGAAACATTGTGGCTGGTAGTAGCAGCAGTACGAAAAATAGCATCTTGCCAATCCGTATCCGTCAACCCCTTATCACCATTCAGATAGGGAAAGAGTTCGGTAGGAATACGTTCCCATGAGTTCGGGCGCATTCCGTTCGGGTCATCCGGTGACCCTCCGGGATTAGCATCCAGATAAGCGTTGTCATGACCATCCTTTGCAAATTCGGCAAACTGATATGCATTCATCATTGAAAGTTTCTTCGAAACACTCTGGATGCCATAATATCCATCATACTGCACTTTCATCTTTTCCGATTGTCCCTGCTTGGTCGTGATAATAATGACACCGTTGGAACCGCGACTACCATAAATAGCTGCCGACGAAGCATCTTTCAAAACTTCCACAGATTCGACATCATTATTATTCAGATTGGCAAATCCACGTTCTACCGGCACGCCATCAATAATATAAAGAGGATCACTACCGGCATTAACCGTACTGATACCACGAACACGGATACTTACACTTCCCTCCGGATCACCACTTGGCTGTGTAACCTGTACCCCCGGCATCTTACCCGCCAACGCCTGACGAAAGTCTGAAGCAGAAACGTCCGCAATTTGTTCAGCTTTCACGGAAGAAATAGAAGTAGAGACGTCTCTTTTCCTCTGAACTCCATATCCCACCACTACTACCTCATCAATCATCTTACTATCTTCTACCAACGTGATTTTCGCCGTATTTTTATCCTTTGCAGAGATATTTACCGTTTTATATCCAATATAAGAGATGGTCAATGTTGCAGACTCCGGTACATTCATGATTGAGTAACGTCCGTCGATATCGGTAATCGTACCACTACCCTCTCCCTTAATCTGCACACTGGCACCAATCACCGGTTCTCCTTTATCATCTGCAACAATACCTTGTATAGTACGTGTACGTTGAACAGTTTCTTCTTTCTTAAGCGGCTGTTTGCTAACAGCAATTGTATGATCGGTCCTATTGAAATAAAGCTTGGCCTGGGAAGTAATTTCTCCCAGAATCTGTTTTAATGAAGCATTTTTAATGTCGAAAGAAACTCTCGGAGCCTTGTTCACCGTCTCCTGATCATAGAGAAACTTAAAATTAGTCTGTTTGCTGATTTTATTGAAAACACTCTCTACCGGCTCGTTTTGCACACGAAGCGTAATATCATGCTCTTTCAATGTCTGAGCAGCAGCCGGAGCTATTAAAATGAAGGTGAATAGTAAAAAAGCTAAAAACGAACAGCTATTTTTACTTATCCCTTTACAAATAAGAAGATTATTCATAAATTTGTGCGTTTTAGTAATTGACTAAA
>OGQB01002140.1_pt1 | contig 15037 bp, 17 predicted proteins | sample 1553071 | NCBI WGS metagenome assembly OGQB01 (sample SAMEA2580284, study PRJEB22360) | human gut metagenome | biome: human gut; feature: human-associated habitat; material: faeces | place: Denmark | collected 2008/2010
AAAAAAGCTGACGTCTATCTTAAAAAGGGAATCCCGCTTTCAGTCTGCGGCAACAGATATCTGTAAAAAACTTGCGGAAATATTTGGGGAAGAAAATTTCTTTGTTGAGCTTGTTTGCCATCGCCTGGATTTAGAAGAAGAAATATTGCCTCAGCTCGTTCGGACTGCGGCAGGAAATAATCTTCTAATTGCAGACGAAGCGAGATATGCCAGCAATATAAAATCAGATCGCCGGCGGCAGTGGCTAATGGAAGAGATTACTGCAGGTCATAAAGAGGAGCAAGAACGACGGGAAGATTACAGTATGAAAAGTTTGGCAGACACTGTATACAGACTCCAGAAAATATTGCCGTCCGAAGTAATACAGAACGGGCTGTCCGGCAGGGAAAAATGTGCAAATGCCTGTTATACCATGTCATTGCCGAAAAAAACGTATTATCCGATGTTCCCGGGAGAAGACGGTACGGCACGCCTGCTGAAATTGCTGGAAACAGGAAAAAAAAACTGTTTTCCTGATGGGAAAGGTTGGGGAACTGTTTATGACCAAAGGCTTTATGAAGAATTGCAGATAATTACGCAAATGGGATTTGCAGACTACTTCTGCATTGTGGAGGATATCGTCCATTTTGCGAAAGAATTGGAGAAGAGAGATGCTGCGTATTATGTAGGCCCCGGCCGTGGAAGCGCTGTCGGTTCACTGGTTTGTTATTTGTTAAATATCACTTCCATAGACCCGGTTAAGGCAGACCTTTTGTTTTCTCGTTTTTTAAATTCTTCAAGGAAAACTGCGCCGGATATTGATATCGATATTGCGCCGCAAATCTATGGACGTGTTTTAGCATACGGTAGGGAACGATATGGAGAAAAAGCTATTGGTGTGATATCGACGAAAATTCGAATGGGAGCCTTACAAGCTCTGGAATATGCTGCAAACGCTCATAAAACATCCCCACAGTTGTTGCGGACGATGAAGGAATGCGTAAAAAAGGATGCGGAATCCCTAACATCTTCGGACAATTTGAAGGAGTTCGCTCAGAAGAACAAGAAGGCCGCTCAGATTTACGCCGATGCTCTCCTTTTGGAAGGAAGGCAAATTGGTATAGGGCAACACCCATCCGGATTAGTTTTATCAGATGCAAAAGACATCAGCGACAGGACGCCGGTTCTGTTCAACAATCGAGTTGGGAACTGGCAGACGTATTTGGATATGGGAGAAATCGAGCAAACCGGTTTGCTGAAAATTGACCTGTTAAAGCTGCGCACATTGGACGTCATCAGCGAAACACTCCGAAGCTTAAAACAGCCTGTTCACCCGGAAAGCATACCCCTTAGCTCTGAAGTGTTTCAAAATGTGTTTGCCCAAGGAAATACCGTTGGAGTATTCCAGCTTGAATCCAAAGGAATGCGGGAATTGCTCATCCGTTTTCAACCGCAAAATCTGGAGGATCTGACGCTTTTGATTTCCATTTACCGCCCCGGCCCGTTGCAGTATGCAGAACAAATTATCCGGTTGAAGACACGAAATGGATTTAAGAGAAGGAACTCTCCAATTCTAAACGATATTCTTCGAAAATCCTATGGATATCCGATTTACCAGGAACAGCTGATCGAAATATTTCATAAGATTGGAGGGCTTACCTTACCGGAAGCAGACGAAATCAGAAAAGCAATCTCGAAGAAAAAAGTGGGGTCGTTAGAACCGTATCGGCAGCGATTGATAGACGGCCTGGTTCAAGATGGCATGACGACCTCTCAAGCGTTGCACCTGTGGAATGAGCTGATTGAGTTTGGTCATTATGCGTTTAATCGTTCCCATGCTGCTGCCTATGCAAAACTCGCGTATATCACCGGCTATTTGAAATATTATTTCCCGAAAGAATTTCTCTGTGCTTTGCTGAACCATAGCGAAAAAGAGCGGATTCCAGTTTTAATCAATGAATGCAAACGAATCCATATTTCTGTACTGCCGCCGGATATCCACACCTCAAAGGCTGCTTTCAGCATATGTGGAGAAAATAAAATTCTGTTTGGCCTGGCTAAGATTAAGGGGGTCAGTTTAGCAGCTGTAGAGAAAGTTCTGCAAACACGATCTGTAAATCGACTGGTCTCCATGAAAGACTTCATGGAGCGGGCGCATATGGACAGTTCAAACACCGATTTATTTATTCTCGCCGGGGCAATGGATTGCTGGACAAACAACCGGCGCAAGCTGGTGCAGTGGTACCACCGAGCAAACCGACACCTGCTGTCGCTTAAAAAAGAGTTGGAATTCCATGGCGAAACACCAGCAGCGGCTCTATATCGAAGGAGATTCCGCACAGAATTGTTTATTTGTGCAAGGCCGCACACTATCAGGGAGGTGGCAGAGGACGAGGAAAAGGTGTTGGGGTGCTGTCTTAGCGTAGACCTGCTGGCACCATACCGAAATACAGAAGCCGCAAATAAAACGAAAAGGAGCATTGTTGACATCTCACAGGGAGAAACAGAAGTATGCGGGCTTATTGCAAATAACAAAGTATTGAAGCGTAAGAAGGATGGAAAAGAATTTGCGTCCTTTTGCCTAAAGGATGGCACAGGTGAAGTTGAGGCGGTATGTTTTTCGGATCTCTATGCGAAAGTGAAAGAAAAGATTGAGGAAGGAACTGTTGTAAAAGTCAGCGGAGAGTATGATGGGACACATCAAATCATTGTTGGCAGTATCACAAGATTACACGCCGATAATTCATCTGTTACGGTTTCTATTCCTCAGATTTCAAAGTGGCTGGAGATTATGCCTTATCTTAAGACATATTCTCAGCCAGAAGGCAGACAGCTCCTTATACAGGACCGGAGCAGCAATCAGTTATATCAGGCACCATTTTGTGTTTCAGATGAGATTAACAAAGTAGAGTGGAACAGAGATTGCTATTTGATTGGTAACAGAAAAGTTGATGTTATCGAAGTTCCGAGGCAGGAAGAACATTTTCAAGAAGCGGCATAAACTATCAAAATTTAAAACTATAACCAATAAGGAGCAGGGCCAATAGGCTCTGCTCCTCAATTTTTTTATACAACTTCCGTCATATTTAATTTGAAACTGAATTATCGGAAGGAGGCGAAAAGGAAGGTGGCACGGGAAAATTTTGTGTTGCTTCACGGACAAATTCAATCAAAACCCAAAATATATCAGTCAACCGATGGAAACCTGGCAAGAGCAATTCTGGCTGTCAAGGTTCTTCGCCGGCCATATTTGAATGGAAACGGGGAAGTCCTGGGCGGAAGATTACATATAGACTGTCCAATCATAATGTCTGGAAATGAGGATTTGATTCGGAAAATCACACAGATGCAGCAGGGTGATATGGTGGATATAAGAGGGGTATTGACGACGCGAGAAGTGCTGAAGAGCACGATATGCAAAAATTGTGGAACAAAGAATAGCGTCCAGGGGAACTCCGTCTATATCACGCCGATCTATATCTGCCGTCGTGAAGAACAGTTGGACGCCATGGCAGGATTCGAACTTTTAAAAGAGCGAAACGAAATTTCTAATGTAGTCATTCTGATAGGTAATCTCTGCCGTCCGCCGCAGGTTTACCATGATACTAATATCAGATACTCAAGTTGCCAGTACCAGATTGCGACAAACCGCAAATATCATATAAGGGATATTGGTGCAGCGGACGTGAGAACGGATTATCCGTGGGTAAAAAGCTTTGGTGAACAGGCCAATCAGGATGCCGTGCATTTACAGGAGGGAGCGACAATTTATGTAAGCGGAGCCATTCAGACACGGGAAGTGGCGCGTACAACTATATGTGCAAACTGCGGCGAAGAGTATATATGGAAAGATACTGCATCAGAGATTGTCCCGTATAGTGTGGAGTATCTCGAAGGCTGCCTTTTCCCGGAGCGAGAAATGAAACAGGGAGAGGAGGCCGAAGCGGATGAAAAAGAACCGGGGTAAATTGCAGTATGAATACAAAGTAGCAGGTTGTGTCAGGCGAAAAGGCAAGAAGCACCGTTTGAAAGACAGACTTCAGGCACAGGAACCAGAATTAGAAAATCAAAGCGTGGAGCAGCTGGAAAAAGAGCTGGAGAGAGAAGAGGAAAAACAACAGCAGAAAGGTTTGCAGACAAAAAGAATAAGACGGCTCCTTGCGAGAAGTTTTCAAATCCTTCTGGCTATATTGAGTGTATACACCGTTTTTCTCATTTATGGTCTTATAGTTACGGAATATCAGTACGATGAAGCGGGTAATGTGAAGCCTAAAATCGTTTCAGTCGAGGAAATTGCCAGCCGGGAAGTCTACGATCTGCTTTATCGGCATTATCTGCAGGCAAGGACTCTATATGAGGATGTGCTGCGGTTAGATTATAAAATGAGTATCGGAGAAGAACCAAAGCTCATTGCAATGGAATATGAGGAGATGCTTGACAGGGTATCTTCTTTAACAGTTACCCTTGATGCATTGTCCGTCAATACAAGGTATGGGCAGTATAAGAATATGCTTTTGGAATGGGTGAGGACAGACACGGCGGTTTATCTTCAGAACATGTCTTCCGCTATTCTGCAGAATAACGAAGAAAAGGCAAATGAAGCTGTCGCTTGCCGCACCCAAATGTACAATGATTTCTTAATATTAACGGAAAATATGGCCATTCTAGGCGAAACTGTCCCTGGCGCTGATTTGGGCAGCATATACAGCTGGTCGCCTGAAAAGTTTATAGCGGAGGTTCTGGAGGGAGTGCGGAATGAGTAGAAATGAAATTGTTCTACAAAACCAGTTGAGCAGGGCTGAAGCGCGGTGTCTGGATTTGGAAGAACAGCTTCGTGTCAAAAAGCAACAGTGGGAACAGGCAGAAAATATTTATAAGAATGCGGAGTTTCATTGCCGTCGATTGTGCGAAGAAATTTTGGTCCGTGATTCGTCAGAAACTGGACTGGGCAGGACATATAGCTGGGATGGTCTGTCAATGGCTGAAATGGCAATAAAAGCATTATCTAGCCTGCGGAAATACAATGTGAAAAGGACAGACCTTCAGCGCCGTCTGCTGGATATTGCAGAGGAGAGAAGACTAAAAATAGTGAGTTTGTCGGAACAAATTGAAGTTCTGCATAATTGTACAGAGCATTCAGATGCTGTGGTGAATGAAAATAAAGCGGAAATCAATCCTGAGTATCCTTCAGAGGAGGCGGAAAAGCCGTTAGAAAAAGAGATACCCGAAATAAAGAAGGACCCTAAGCCGGCATATACGTCGGCTCCTCCTGCAGTCGGTATGGTTGTAGAAGAAGACAGTGATATCTCCGAAGTGGATATAGAGGAACTTCGAGAAATGGAAGAACTCGCTCGTGATGTCAGTACAAAGTCCAGAGAGATTCCTGTGCATCCAGCTAAAAAGATTATCCGCGAGCAGCAAAGGGTAAAAAATAAGCCGCATGGAGCGCATTTGATAGACTTATCCGAGTACCAAAAGAAAACGACTGATTTGATGTGGCGTATTCTTCAAGTTGTTGGAAAGGATGGTTTTTCCTCTTATACAGATATTGAAGCGCAAATTCAGAAAATGAAGCTGGATAAAGTAACACAAAACACGGTGCGCATGAGCGTCCGGTCGCTTTATGCAATGGGAGTTTTAGAACAAGAACAGATTTCTGACCCAATCCGTTCTAAGTTTATGGCGTATCGCCTCACCGAAGTGGGGCATAGGTTGTACAAGGATAAATATAAGGAGACACCGGTATTATCCGAATTAGATATCATAATAAGCCAACACGACAACCCATCTCACGGTTATGGTATAAAGGCGCTTTGGCAAATTCTTTCTGAGAGTGGTTTGTTTGATTCTGTATCCATGGATCGAAAAGAGAACACAATCCAGCTTCGGCGCGGCGGTCTGTATATTCCAGATATTGTTGCGACCAAAGACGGTATTACAATGTATTTGGAATATGAGTGCGGTACACATGTACAGGCTGATTTCTCAGCTAAATGCAATAAGATGCTGCAGGTTACAAATAATCTATACATTGTAACGCCAAACCGTGAAATATTGCAAAAAAGGATAATGAACCAGATTTCTCTATGGATAAAGTCAAAAGGCGGATATAAAGGTTTGGCTGGCAAGACAGTTCGAGTAACCACAGCAACCGCTCTACGTAACGAAAATCCAATGGACGAAGAATGCTGGCAAGTGATTTATGATATGACGTCAGATATTCCAATCGTCAGAACATAAAAAGGAGGGAGTCATATGAATAGTTTTTTCTGGGAGTCATTAGCAGCCTTTCATATTAACGCAGTTCACCACTTGCAGTATGTCCTGCTGAACAATAGGTGGTTTCTGCTGATCCTCGCTGCCTGTGTCTGTACTATGATTTTAAGCTGGCGTGAGAAGAAAGGGACGGTCGTACGGGAAGAACAGAATATTTTATAATACCTTGGGAATGTCATATGAAAACATCAGACTGTTTCTGCAAAGATTCCGACATATTTATGGCACAGATTTATTGACGAAAGGAGAGACCATAATGGGAAAATTTTTGCGAGAGGACAAGGTAAAGACGAAAGATTTTTCTAGGAAGAATGTTGTTTTTATTTCATGGGATAAGCTGAGCGAAATATGTTCGGAGTTTTTATCCAACAGAGTGCAGAGGAAAATTGGCGCATGGGCGACCTGTGATGATCCATATCTAAGAGAATGGTATTTACTTCTATGCCGAAAAAGCAGACTTGCTCATGAGGAAATTGATTGTGTATTGAATAGCATAAAAGCTGATGATAATATAAGGGACGCAAATAGTTTTGGCGAGTATCCAGTGGGAGAACTTTCATCAGGTTTAGCGATTCAACTCCTGAATCTTGATTTGAATATGTCTTTTGAAGGTTCTCTTCCAGAGGATGAAGGTGTATGGTTTTTTGAAAAGGAAAATGACTCAACATACTTAAAAACAGTGGGATAAATGTTCAAGTGATAGAATTTTGTCTTTGCGAGATATGCTTTTACTGGGATAGGGTTAAACGAATACCCGAAATAATTTGAAGCCGGCGTGTTTTATCACGCCGGTTTTTATTTATCCTCAATATGGTTTGCATCATAGATATGAGGAGTTTCTTTATAATCTTTTACCTTATATCCTTCAATGCTTTCGTATTTACCAGAATTTTCTCCATCAGAAGAAGATTCTGTTTTAGCTTCTTCTCCCAGCATAGCGTCATAATAAATTTGATATAAATACTCGAATTTGGAATATATCCCCTGACAAGCCCATACTAAGGAATTTCGGACATAAGCTGCATTATCCTTAAAGAGGGAATAATCCACTTTCAAACCCAGCGATTGGGCTAACAATACAGAAAATACAACAATGCTGCGAGTGTTTCCCTCTCTAAAAGGATGGACCTGCCATATTTGAGCGGTCAAGCGGACGATGCGAAAAACCAGTTCCTTATTATCATCAATCCTTTTAAGTTTCGCTATTTCTTTTGAGATATCGTTCAATTCTTTCTTTATCTGTTTGGGATAAGCGTACCGGACAGTATCTCCGCCCAGGATTTCTTCTCGTTTTATAATCGGGATTGTTCGAAACTCTCCGGCCCAAGGATATAAAGCACCAAAAATTTCTCTGTGTATTACCTTTAGCGTTTCCGTATCAAAGATTTCAAATTCTCTGCTATAAATCGGAACCATGGTATAACGGGTAACATCTGCCTCTGCCTGTTTGAGCAAGTCAGCGTCTTTGATATTTCCGTTATTGCGAAGAACATCAGCGTCGTCATATAAATACGGATCTCTCATATTTGATTCCCCTTAAAGCAGACTGTATTTTGCCAAAGTTTTTTCATATGCTTCCGAAAAAGAGACTTTTCCTCTGCTCCAGTTAATCAAAGACTGGTTGACTTCTTCACTTGCCGGTATCCCCTCAAGAGACGTCATTGCATCGGAAAATAAAACAGCTTTTTTCATTTCGGAAGGAAGCATAGCTTCGGTAATAGCATTGGCTCTGATACGATCAAGATTTCTGTATAAAGAAGGTTCAAGTGTATAAATTGCCTGTTCAACTTTTTTGATCATACTGCCCGTTTCTAATAATTTTTTCTCGCATTCCTTTCTGTAAAGGATTTGTTTTTTTACTCGCTCCGTTTCGTTGTCTTCAATATATTGACTGATTATCTTTTTTCCGGACCGTTGCTGCAAATAACAATATGTTTTCCCGTGGATGTTTTTTAAAGAAATATTGCCTTGCGGCAATTTAGCTATTTCTCTTTTTAGCTGTATTTCTTGTTCAATCAGCTCCCGATATTCAATTAACAACTCTCTGTAGTGCATTGTATCCCTCCTGTTGCTTTATTAACATCAGTATATCACGGTTTAACTACAAATTCAAGATATACGCAATAAATGTAGTTAATAAAAGGTAGAGATATTCCTGTTGATAGATTTCTTTCATATTATCTTTAGGCTTTATATGACGGATGGAGAAAGACACTCGTTAGAAAGTCAATACTAAAGAAAGTGAAAGGAAATTGTAGCATGAGTCATTTTACCGTATTAGTCACTTTAGATAATGCTTCGGACAGCATTGATGAAATTATGGAACCATTTTGGGAGCTGACAGACGATCCTCAATATCTTGAGTTTCAAAATGTTGAAGAGGATTGCCGCAAAAAATACGAGACAGAGGGTACAGATTGTGTGCGTTTATCTAACGGAACGATTTGTCCGAAATTTGCTTCTAAGTTCAGTAACTTATATACTGTGAAAGACGGGATTGTTTATAAAAGAAATTTCGGACAATTGCATCACGAGAAGCGAACCAAGAAAGCAAAAAAAATTCAATTTCTTCCAAATTACCCTTATAAAAAATTATATCGGTCTTTTAAAGAGTTCATTGAAGATTTTATAGGGTGTCGCTATTATGAAACCGAAGGAGCATATGGGTATTATACAAATCCCAATTCATTTTGGGACTGGTATCAAGTCGGCGGTCGCTGGTCGTATCCATTCCTTGTAAAAGAAAACTACAATGCGCCCATACAAAATGAGTTTAGTTGGGTTTTGGATTCTGTTCCTCCAGAATCACCCGAAGGATATAAATGGGTATCTGCGGCAAAAAAAGGAGCCATTGAATGGAAGTTTATGAAACAGATTAAAATGGCTGAAGAGACTAAAAGATTTTCTATGTATCAAGAAGCTTATAATTCGCAGTCTCTGGAAAAATTGAAGTCGCCATTCCTTTCCATAACAGATGAAGGCATTGCTAATTTTGGAAAAACCATTTACTACAAAGATGAGACTCTGGAAAACTACCTATCACGCCGCAATTTATCCGATGAAGATAAGTATGGATTTATTCCTTATGGTTTTGTACAGGACGGTACATATCATTCAATAGGCAATATGGGCTGGTGGGCAATAAGTACCGATGAAAAAGAGGAAGCAGTGTGGAGTAAAGAAGTCAGTGACTATTTTGATTCTCTTGATGACTCGCAGATCATCGTTCTGCTCGATTGCCATGTATAGCGAAAAATACGGATAATTACACCGAGCTCTTGTAAGTTTAATAATGATATGTTGGAAATCCACAGTAAAATTCCTCTGCTGCTGCAAAATCTCAAGACAGAATGTATTAAAGCTTTTGGTTGATTTTCTTACAGGCGCATGTGGTTAATGTGTCTTAGTATAGTGAAAGCTTATGTAAAAAGATATGTTTATCTTTTTATATAAGCTTTGAATTGAACTATTGCAAAAGCCTATCGGAATATCCGATAGGCTTTTGTGTGCTCTACCGCTTATTTTTTTATATTGCAGTAATATCTCAAAACCAAGCTGACATTCAGTTGCTTTTCTTTTTATGTTCAGTAATTTCATTCATATTATTTTTGAGTTTTAAAAGAAGAAGGGAGAAATGATATATGGACAAGAATTTTACAACTAAAACTGCCATGTTTCTTTCTTGGGACGAAATTGGCGAATATTGCTCTAAGGCATTGGAGTCAATCCTACATAGACCGATTCAGGCACATGCCACCAGTGATGAGCCCGAAATGTATCAATGGTATTTATTGTTTGGGGGCGCCAATAGACTTACAAAAGAAGAGCGGGAGAGTGTTCTTCGGGCGGCTTCGGTAGAAACAGGCACCTATGAATGGGTCGCAAACGATTATGGCAACGATCCCACCAACAGACTTACAGGTAACGTGGCAGTGAATTTACTCAATCGCTTCTTACAAATTGAAGCTGAAAAATCTTTGCCGGAGGAAGATGGAATATGGCTGCTATTAAACAATAAAATGGCAAGACGCTATTATTTGCTGATTCAGTATCCTGAAACAGGGTCTATGACAGATATTATTCAATTTACTGCTTCTGTTAAAAGGTCAGAAGTAGATGAGTTGATTGAGGACCTATTATTGGATTTAGAACATCTTCAGGAGGAAGCAGGAGAAATAGATTGGCAGAAAAGGCGAGACTTGTTTGTTAAAACACTGGGAGATAAACTGCGGACTCAAATTACAGTCCATCAGGCAGATTGGAACAGGGAAATCTAACAATTAGTGATAAAAGAGCTTTATGATATAATGCCTAAAAAAGAACATCATTTCTAAGTTGGAACGGTTTTGAGTAATTCAAAGCCGTCCTTTTTTACGTGGAAAAGATACGAGAATGCGATATTTTCATGAAAAAAGCGGAAGGCTTGGTTAAGCCGGCAATTCAGTTCTTTCAATAAACACCATATTTAAAATGAATTTTTAGAGAAGAAAGGAGTGGAAAAGGCGTGTGATACATAATTGCCCGCATTACAAACCGATTTACCGAAAATGGACTACTGAACGTGAAGATAAGTATGGCATGATTTGGGAGTATCAGGACGAAGTGTTGGTCGCAGAGTTCTGTTGTAAAATCCAGAACTATATTTTGGGAGCAAAAGATTGCAGCGATTGCCACGGGAAAGTGAACAAAAGAGAAAGCTTTTTAAAAGCAGGATAATCATTAGAGTATTGAAAGAACTAGGAGGAATAAACGTATGCCGAACCATGTGAGGAACTATATTCGATTTGTGTCAGAGGACAAGCGAGCGATACAGCAGATGCTAGAATCAGTTTTATCTTCGGAAAATAACGAAGTATTTTTTGATTTTAATCACTTAGTTAATATGCCTGAATCATTAAATATTAGCGAAGGAACTTCCACAGATGTAGGACAGACGTTTTATAAGCTGTATCAATCCTATACTACTTTGCCTGAAAGTGAGGCAGAACGTATCCTCAATGCTAAAGAATGCGGAGAAGTATTTAGACGAGGGGATATTGAACAGGTTACAAATGAATACAGAAAATATATGAAAAGGTATCATCCTGATGTCTGCCAAGATTCCAATGCGACACAGATTACTCAAAAATTAAATCATCTTTTCGAACAGGCCAAATACTACTTACAAGCAAATATTTGGCGTGGAAGTTTAACGGGCTTTGATAGAAAAGCGTTAATGTCCGAGAGGTCATGGGACATAGACTATTTGAATCGTGAGTTGAAGCAGGCAGGACTTGACCCAAATACCCCTGAATCTATAATCACTTTTCGTGAAACCCAGAGGGGGAAAGAAATGTATGAACTAGGAAAAACGGCATGTTTAAATGAACAATTGTATGGAGCCAGAAGTTGGTATGACTGGTGCTGTAAAAATTGGGGAACGAAATGGAACAGTTATGACAACGAAATCGACCGGGAAAACGCACAGATAAGATTTTGTACAGCTTGGAGTGCCCCGTTTCCAATTGCAGAAGCCATGACGGTAAAATTCCCCGATATAGGTTTTGATTGGTTATACGCTGATGAAGACATGGGATATAATACGGGTCGGTTTCTTTTTGAAAACGGAAAATTTACTGTGAAAATGTTTGAACATTGTTCGGATGAAGCCATGAAAACGTATGAAACCTGTTGGGCAGCTTGAAAGAATTGCTTTAAAGAAAGGAGAAATATGAATGCTAAAAACTATTGAAACAGAGATTTTGGTTCCAATTGAAGAGAAAAAGGGATATGTCCGTTATGTAGGCCAAAGAAAAGCAAAAGAAGTATTTGACGAGCTGCAAAATACCCTGAAAGAAATGAATCTATATCCAGACGAATATTTTTTGTTGGCAAATGCATTCCAATTCGACGGCGTGCTGTTTCCGAAAATGGCTGACCTGCATTGTTATGCACAATGGGGTAGCAGTGAAGGGGTTTATTTAGAGGTAGATATCCTGACGAGTGACGAGGAAAAGAAGGAATATAAGACAGTTCATTTTGCTACCGGAAAAACATTGGAGGAGACGGAAGCTGCTTTCGATAGAATGCAGTATATTGCCGGTTGCATTTATAAGGTTTTCATGGGGAGTGGATATACTCCTGCAAGATATGTCATTCTTAAAGATGAAGACGCTCAAAAAACAATTACCTATGAAAAACTGGTCGGTAAACTGGAACAGGAATGCAAAGATATTATGAGAGAGCATCTCCTGCATAAAGAAGAGGGACTTTCTAAAATAGCAGGGGAACTCGGGTTAAAGCTTCAAATTCTAAATGTTCTGAAAAAGGAAGAAGTTTTTAAAATGCTTCCAGATGAGAAATTGAAAGAACTTTACGAGACAGATGGGATTATGCAACATTTGTATCAGCTGGTCCATCATATATGCGAAGCGGACGAATGGGAAATTGAGGACGCTATTGCAGCGGCGCCTACTTTATTGCAGATGTCTACGAAAAGATGAACTGTACCCTTATTTGAAAAAAGGAGCGGGAATATGAACAGGAAAAAATGGTTGCCACAAGTTTTACAGTTTCGAAAATCAAGGCAGATAGAAGTTTTGCAAGAGCAACTGAAAAATGCATCAGATACTCTTGAATCACTCCAGAAGGAATTATCGGAGTTGAAGGAATATGAACGAAGTGTCCGCATAAAGAACATAACACAGATTAAGGGCCTACTTTTGAAGGCGCGAAAAATTGATTGCGAACAATTGGACGGAGAAGCCCTTTATAAGATGTGTTGTTTCCCTGTCAATGAAAATACTAAAACTGGAAAATGGCATGTATCCATGAATATTTGCTCTTTTGGGGGATGTGAGTTTAACGATTATGAATTCCTTACCAAAAGGGAAGCTTTTCAATTCGGTTATATTCTGACTCAACTCGGTGAAAAACCAGAGACCGGAGCTGCTTGTTCTGATTGTTATTCGGAATATGAGGAGAAATTAAATGCTTAAGCCAGGTCTCTATATGGCAGAAAATGACGAGAGCCTATTCAGCCAGTATAAAGTAATTCTCGATGTGAAAGAGACGGAAAAATCGTATGTTTTTCGTTTGGTAGAGCTGAAAAGTCATTACAGCGCGGCTCATATTGAAATGCTGTTTAACAAATCTAAGAGAATGATCCTTAGAAAGAATAAGGGAGGTCACGCTATGAGAATATGGAGCGACGAGGATTTTACATTTTATCCTTATCAGGCGGGTATTCCGTACTGGTTTAAAAGAGTTCAGGACAGATCATAAATGGAGCCCACTTAGTTGACTTTTATTGAATTACAATTTAAAAATATGCAAGTTACAAAGATAACAGACGAAGAAAAAATGCTGGTTGACACTTTTGAAAAAGAAACCGGGCATCTCGTGTATTATGTGATTTTCGATGATTCACCAATTATAGGACCGTCTTATTCTTTTTTCTATGTTTCGGCCTATAAGGGTGATTGGAAAGGCCAGCGGAATGATTTGCAAGCGTCTACGCCGATTGTGTATGTGTTGAATATGGAAAACCGTGTATTTTCTGAGTATGGGTCAATTGCAATTGAATGTCGCCATGGCGTCATCGTGAAAATGGCTTGAATTACTATAAGGGGGGACGAAATGGATGGACAATATAACAGTATATTGTGTAGGTCAGACCTATGAGCAGTGGAAGACAGGGCAGACACAAATCCAGATGGAATATAATGGAATATTTTGGAGCCTTGTTTTTGGCTTTCCAAATATAACAAGAAGGGAAGTACAGGAACTTCAGTCCGGGAATTTAAGCATTACCTATGCTACTATTGATGATACCCTGTTTTTTCTGTTTAAAATCGGCGAAATAAGTTGGGCAGATGCTCCATTTGAGCCACGTCTATATGAACCGCCTATGGTCTATCCGAAAATCAAAGATGAGAATTCTGGCGCTCCCTTGTGCCTTTACATCGTTGATACAGATTCCGGAAAACTGATGGGGATGAGATGTGTTGGATTGGGATGTGCTTTCTCCAACATGCTGCACGCCCTTTGTAGGGAAATGGATCAGCATCGACCGTTAACCAAAGAGGAATATTCGAAGAAAATAGATCAGATTTATCAAAAATACCCGAATAGTAAAGATATGCTAAAGCTTGCAAAACCAGAGAACATATTTGCCGTTATCGATCTGACATAGGGTGATTTATGGGAAATATATGATTTGACGTCTTAATAATACTCGTATTCAAACGAAATTCACTATTATAAACCTACACTAAACATTGATTCCTTCTAAAATAACCTGTATAATAAAGAAAAAGTTTATAGAGTAGAGGAATTTTGTATGGGTGAAGTAACAGAACGTTGGTGCTCTATGCGTGAGATTACGGAACATCTCGGTGTTAGCAGGGATACAGTTTTAAATTGGATAGATAAGAAAAATATGCCGGCCACAAAAATCGGTAGACTTTGGAAGTTTAAAATAAGCGAAGTGGACACTTGGGCGAAAGCAGGCAATGCCGCTGATAAAGAGGCAATACCCATTATAGAAGATGGGCTTGGATTAGATAAGTAATCCCGTACAACAATTAAACACATTTCGTAAGCTGAAACTTTGGATTATATAAGAGGCGGGGAATGCTGGTCGTGTTGACCGGCATTCCCCGCCTTAATTATTCACTGAGGTTATTTTTTGATTTCATTTTTCTTTTTAGTGATTTTACGACCAGTTAGAATCAAAGCAATCATGCCGGCTGTAGAAAGACAGGCAATGGCAGCGAAGAGAGCGACATTGGTAGGGTCTCCC
>OGQB01002153.1_pt1 | contig 14966 bp, 13 predicted proteins | sample 1553071 | NCBI WGS metagenome assembly OGQB01 (sample SAMEA2580284, study PRJEB22360) | human gut metagenome | biome: human gut; feature: human-associated habitat; material: faeces | place: Denmark | collected 2008/2010
CAAAAAAATTAGATGTAAACTTAATTATTTACATCTAAAAGTATACATGTAATTTAGCGAATAGTAACTTAATTTTCTTTTTTATTAAACATATGGCGTACTTTATCTATTCGATTATTTGGTCTACGTGATTGAATAACTGGTTCACAAGTAGCAATTTGATAATCTTTTAATTCTGTCAAAAAAACTGCTTGCCCATTTGTATATAGAGTTAAAGTATTACGATATTCATTAATACAACGTACAGGAATATGTCCTGTAAAAATAATTTCATCATTTTTTGATTGACTAGTTTCAATTATTGCACAATGTTTTTGTGCATCATTATATGCACGAGAAAGGTATCCCTGTGGTGTAAAAAGTATAAACGAAAGATATGGCTCTAATAATTGCGTTCCCGCTTTTTTCAATGTTTGTTCAAGTACAATTGGGGCAAGAAAACGAAAATCCGAGGGAGTACTAACAGGGCTATAATAAACACCATATTCAAAACATATTTTACAATCTGTTACTTCCCAGCCATACAAACCTTGCTCCAGTCCATAATTAATACCTTCTCTTACTGCATTTTGGAAACTTTGATTTAAATAACCGAGTGAAACTTTGCTTTCGTACTGTATTCCACTGCCAATTGGAAGTGGAGTTATTGATAATCCAATTGATGCCCAAAATGGATTTGGTGGTACTTCAATATGAATAGTATAATCTGCCTTTTGTAATGGCTTTTCCAAATAAATTACGGTTGGATCTTCGATTCTTATGTTTATGTGATATTTTTCAATCAACAGAGAACAGATAACTTCTAACTGCACTGTTCCTAAAAAAGAAATGACGATTTCATGTGTTATCGTATCAACACAATAACGTAAAAGAGGATCAGTATCTGCAATTTCTGTAAGAGCATCCAATAATTTTTCTCTCTCTTCTATTTTTATCGGTTCAATTCTTGTTCGTAGCATTGGTACAGGCTTGTCATTCCATACATTGCATGGCAAAATCTTTTCATTTCCTATAATATCGTTCAATCTTAATGTATTGTTAGGTATTATAAAAATATCTCCAGAACAAACTATTTCTGTCTGTATCATTTCTCCATTTGAAGGAATATATATTTCTGTAAGTTTCACTTTCTTTTTTTCTGACAATACAATTGTATCTCGTAAGTGTAATGTTCCACTGTAAAGACGCAAATAAACTAATCTTTGCTTATGGTCTGTATATTCAATTTTAAAAACTCTTCCACATAGTTCTGAATAATTCTTATTCATTTCAGGACAAAAAAGATTTGAAATAGCTTCAATGAGTTGTTGAGTTCCTATATTATTTTTAGCACTTCCATGGTATATAGGAAACAACGAACCTTTTTTAACACACCTATATTCTTCCTGCGTTAATTCCTGTATAGTCAATTTTTCTCCTGCAATATATTTTTTTAAAAGTTTATCATTTTTGGAAATTACAGGATCCCATTCATCTAAATCAATGATATTTTTAATTGATATTTCTGGAGTTAATGTTACATTTTGCATAACAATAATATCATTTGAAAGTTTTTCTTTGATATTTTGATAAATATTATTTAAGTTAATTCCATACTGATCTATTTTATTTATAAAAATAATTGTTGGTATATTCATTTTTTGAAGTGCATGGAATAGTATTCTTGTTTGTGCTTGTACACCATCTTTAGCAGAAATTACTAAAATAGCTCCATCAAGAACAGATAAGGAACGATACACTTCTGTTATAAAATCTGTATGTCCAGGAGTATCTACAATATTGATTTTGTAGTCATTCCAATTAAAAGAAGTAACTGCTGCCTGAATTGTGATTCCACGCTGACGTTCTAAAAACATAGTATCTGTCCTTGTTGTTCCCTTATCTACACTGCCTAATTCTAAAATCGCTCCACTTGTATAAAGCAGACTTTCCGTTAAAGTCGTCTTTCCTGCATCTACATGAGCAAGAATACCAATGTTGATTATTTTCATGGAATTTCCCTCCCTACAAATTTATCTTTTAACTTAAAATCAATATTTGCTAATTTTGTCCTTTTAAACTATTCTCAAAATCAATTATCCACTTTTCTAATGTTTCTACTAATGCTAATTGTTGTTTGAACATTTGTTTTCCAACATTAGGAATATGTTGTCTATGAGATTGTCTTTCATTTAGCAATTCTTTTAATTCTAATATCTTTGATTTTATATTAGAAACAAGAATCTTTTTTTGTTCATCATCTACTAAATCTAAATTCGTAATAATAATATTAAAATCCAAATATAGACTAACATCATAATTTGAAATATCATTCATAAGTCTATTAAAATAATCATTACCTTTGTCAGTAATAGTATATACTGCTTTATCTGGCATATTTCCCTCTTTCTCTTTATGGCTAACAATATATTCTTTTGATTCTAATTGTAATACTTTCTTATAAATAGACTGTTCACTAATTCTTACCCATCTTGGTATATTACGATATTCTATATTTTTTTTAATATCATAAGCACTTTGTGATTTTTGTTTAATAAGTCCTAATAATACCAAATCTATATTTGACATAATCTCTACTCCTTACTTAATATAATCTGTAACGCCAAGTCTATTTCCAAATGGATCTTCAAACTCGACTGCATTACCAGTTCCAATTTTAAAAGGCTCACTCAAAAATTTTATACCATTATTCAACATTTCTTTATAGAAGATTGCAACATCTTCTACTTCAAACCATATTGTAGGCTTTAAATTCTCAAATTTATTTTTGTCTTTTAAAATTATTGCAGGTTCTTCATTTCCAATATTATAAGCAACCATTCCCTTATCAGAAAAATCAAATTTCTTTTTTAACCCCAATATTTCCTCATAATATCTTTTTGCTTCTTCCATATTATCTACAGGAAGAAAATAGTTGTCATAATTTTTCATATATTTAAGCCCTTCTTTCTACTACAAACTATACTACTATATTTTATAGTAGTTATAATTAAATGTCAATAAATAATAAAAAAATAATTGCATTTAATTCGTTTATAATTCTTATAAAAAATAGATTAGTTGCACTGAACTAATCTATTTGTATAACTGCTTGTCGTACAAAAAAGACTGTCATTACTGACAATCTTTTCGGTAAATTACTATAAATCAATAACTATAAAATTGACTATCTAATTTTTGTCAAGTCTTTTTAACGAATTTATTATATTATTTTTTTGTATGACAAACAAGCGAAAACGATATATTTTTTAAAAAATTGTATCTTTTTCACTTCTTTTATGATAAAATTCAATTATAGTTAGTTTTCTAAGAATTGTTTATTATTTTTGCACATTGAATATAACATTCTTAGAATTTTAGTTGAACAAGCAGTTAGGCTTTCATAATAATGTTTGCCTTCTGCTTTTTTGTTTTGGTAATAAATATATACTGGATGTTCTGGATAATTTGAAGCACCTAATTTTACTACCATTTGACTGCAATTAAACAATATATATCTTGCATATTTGTTTCCTCTTTTTGATATTGCTCCTTTTACATTTATACTTTTTCCAGACTGTTTGATTGTTGGATCAAGTCCACAGAAAGCTATTACTTCTTTTGGACTATTAAATCTTGTTATATCTCCTAATTCTCCAAGTATTTCAGCTGTTAATATTTCTCCAATCCCATAAAATGAATTGATTATTTCATAATATTGAGATTGTTTTGCTGTTTCTATCATTTTACTTCTCAATTCATTTATAATATTATTGTTATTTTGCACTATTTGAGCCATTTTTGAAAGATTATTTACATCGGAGTGTTCTTTATCAACTCCTGGATAAGAGTTAGCTGAAACTGTTTTTATTGTTGTGGCAAGTTTTTTATAAAAGTTTAAGTTTCTTCCATTTGTTTTGTATAAATTGTTATACAATGCATCAATTCTTTTTTCTTTTACTATTTCTGCGTGTGGAAATTCTTTAATAAAATTTAATGCTGTATCATCATAAATTCTTGTTGATTTAAAGATTTTCTCTAGTTCTGGAAAACATATATTTATCAATCTTTTGTATCTATTTTTACAACTTACATTGTTCTGTAACAAATAAAAATATTGTCTTGTCATTGCTTTTAAATTAGCATATAAGTCTTTTTTAGATAAATCGTGATATTTTACTTCGTTTACAAAAAACAACTTTGCTAACCTATAACAATCTTCTTTATCTGTTTTTGTTTTTCTAATAGTATCATAATTATTTTTTGTCGTTAAACTATTGATAACTAAAGTATTAAATCCATTTTCTTTAAAGTATCTTTCTACTGGTAAATGGTATGTACCTGTTGATTCCATAAATACTGTTAAGTTTTCTGGGTTAATTTCTTTAATTTCTGCTTTTACTTTTTCAAAATCTTCTAAATTGTGCTTTATCTCTTTTGTGTCAATAAGTATTTCTCCATCATTATTCATAAGCATTATCATACTCTTATTTTTAGCAACATCTACACTTAATACTGTTTTCAAAATTATTCACCTACTTTCTTTTTGAACTTAAGTCTTTTACCTCTACTATTATTTCATCAGGCTTGTTATATAGAGTCGATGCCCTCACTATCTAAAACTAAATTAATAATAGGAATAAAAGCCGAACTGTCAATTTCTTAGATTCAAAGACCTCTGTAATTTGATGTTCTAACTTAAATTCTAATGTAAATAATTTTACAACCAAAAAAATTAGATGTAAACTCTTTTATTTACATCTAACAGTATACCTGTAATTTGTATTACTTATTAATACTTTTAATATATATATTAAAAGCTTTTAATAAAGCTATAGAAATTAAAATTGCCCCAACAATATCAGTAAACCAATGTACCCCAGAAATAAATCTTCCTATAACAATTACTAATATTGATAATATAGAAATAATATTTTCGGCTTTAAAAAAGTTCCTATTTTTAAATAAATATTTATTAATAATTAAAGAACTACCACAAATACATACTGATAACAATGTGTGTGAAGATGGATAAGAAGCTTCTAAAATTCCATCCATTAATGTTGGTCTATAATTAATTATACATGTTTCAAAAAAGATATATAATCCAATTACTATAATATAATATACGCCTAATCCTAATATTTCTTTGTCAACTTTTAATATGTTTCTTCGTTTAATCATTTGAATAAAACCAATCATTGCATATATAAAAGCAATAAATAATGGTACAAATCCCCACCAATCTGTTATATCGTACCATAGCATATTTACTCCAGTTAAATTAAACATAAAATTATTAATTGTAGCAAAACCAACTAAAGAATCATTTGGACCAATTTCTTGTACATCTATATATTTTACTAATAATGTATAAATAATAGCAACAGCAAATAATCCTCCACATAACAAAATTTCTTTTCTTCTTTTTTCCATAATAAACTCCTTTCATATAAATTTTACATTTTCAGTTTATTATGACTATAAGAAATATTCAAGAAACTTGCTTTCACACATTCGGTTTTTTTCGACACTTTTTTTCACATTGATTTTTTACTTTTTTTCATTAGTAAATAACAGAAATGATTTAAATACAAATAATATAAAAATCAAACTACAAGCATAAGGTTCTTTTGTCATTATAAAAAAAAGTATTAATGCTAAATGAATTAATAGTGAAATAATATTAAGATTTTTTTGTATTTTTTCTTTTCCTAATAAATTCAATATTATTTCAACAATACCTATTATAAACAATATTATATAACTAACTAGATATGTAATTTTTATGTAATTAAATAAATCATTTTTAGCAAATAAAGAAACCGAATATATATAATTATTAACCGTAGATTCATATAATGGAAGAATAATCATAAATAACGATAATATATCAAATGCACTAAATATAAAACCATTATTCTTTTTTAATCTTTGTTGTTTATCCTGTTCAGCAATATCTAATATTTCTTCACTTGATAATAAATTATCAATAGAAATACTAAATAATTTTGACATATACTTTAACGAATCAATACTGGGATATCCTTTTCCACTTTCCCATTTAGAAACTGCTGTTCTTGATACAAATAATTTTTCTGCAAATTGTTCTTGAGTTAAATTATTATCTGTTCTTATTTTTTTTATTTTTTCACAAAATTCCATATAATCACTCTTTCATATAAATTACTATTTATTATTTTGATTATAACATCAAAATAATAAATAGTACAACTTAGCATTTTATTTGTTTATTAATCTTTTCGATAATAAAATTATCTTTATTAAACTTGTCAAAAATATCATTTATTTGAAATAGTTGTTTTAGTTCATTTTTTAAAATTACACCATTTTCTAATGAAATTCTATTGTTTATAACAGCTAAATTTATCATTAAGCAAACATGATTATAATTTTCACAATCCAGTATGTCGCTTATAATATAATCAGTTATTTCAAATTTAAAATAAGTTTCTAACTTTTCTTTAAGATCTTTAAATTCTCTATTTCTTATTTCTATTTTTTTTACAATATCTGAAATATCAGTATCTGTATAATTTCTGCAATATTTTTCCATATTATTTTCAACTCCTTTTCACATAATAATATCATATTCTCTCAATTTATTGAACTATTTTGCTTAATTTTCTCTCAATTTGTTGAGAGGTTTTAATCTATTAGTTTGCTAAAATTAAAAAATAGGGAAGAAGGTGGTATTTAATATGGATTTCTCTGATTTAATTGCTTTAAAAATAAAAGAATTAATGCAAGAGCAAAATATTACTATATATAAATTAGAGAGTCTTTCTGGTGTATATAGTTCGACTATCGCCATGTTTTTAACTAGAAAAACAAAGACAATAAGATTAGAGAATTTGTTATATATTTGTGAAAGCTTAGGAACTAATTTATCTGAATTTTTCGCAGATGAAAGATTTAAGGACGCAGAAGCTAAAGAATGGTTAAAAAAGAAAAAGTAATTGATAAATGCAAGTGATTATTATTTTTATCAATTACTTTTTTATTATTGCAGTATTAATTGTATAAATTTTTTATATTATCTTTATCTTCTGTTATTTCAATTCCTAGTTTATCTTTTAATATTTTTTTAATTTTTTTATTTTTATCAAGAAGTTCTTTTATTATTTTATAACAAGCATTTAACTCAATATTATTCATTCTTAATTTTTCTTCTAATTCTTGATTTTCATTCATAATATGATTATTTTCTATCTGTAAATCTGAATAGTATTTTTTTGCATTTTTAGTTTTAGATAATTCTAATAATAAATCATGATTTTGTTTTACTAAACTATTATTATATTTTATTATTGGATAAATTAGTTTTCTATCTATATTTTCTTTCGTAAAATCTTCATATTTATAAAATTTTTGAACATCTTCATAACTTATCATTTGTTCTTTTTGCTTGTTTAGATTTTCTTTTAATTTCTTTGTACTATAAAAGTTAGTTAATTTCTTCATATCATCAGTAGATATATGTTCTCGATCTTTATTTTCCTTTCCTCTTTCTAAATTAAATCCCTTTTCTGTAATATATTTATAAAAATGATTTTGTAGTTTCTTATAACTGTCTTTACCTTTCCAAAATTCACTTGCAGATATTTTTCTTATAGTATTTCCTTTTTTATCTTTTGCATTTACTACTGGTATATATACTAAATGCATGTGTGGAGTTTCTTCATCTAAATGCACAACAGCAGTTAATATATTTTCTTTTCCAATTCCTTTGTATTCTGTCATAAATTTAAAACATTCCTGAAAATATCTTTTTGTTTCTTTTTTACCAATTTCATTAAAAAATGTATTGTCTGAAGTTAATATTACTTCACATACATAAATACTATTTTTGTGTAGTTGTCCTTGAGATAGATTATTTTCTTTTATTAATCTATTGTATTCTTTTAAATAAGTGTTTTCTTTTGGTAGTTTTAAATGATAATTTTGACTTGTTTTTGACAAGTCTATATTTTTATTAGAATATTTCTTTTTAAATCTTTCATTATGAGGAGCTAACCCGATCATCTCATCTTTTGTATATTTTTCATTTCTTATAATTGCATAACTCATACAAAATTTTCTCCTCTCAATATATTTATTTTATTAAAGGCTTTCTTGCATAGCTTTAAGAGAACAATGTTCGCAAACTTTTAATAAACAACATAAATGTTACTTATTAAAAATACACTTGCTCACATAAGTTCTCTAACACACTAGAGAACTTTGTACCAAAGTTCTCCGTGTGCCAGGGCTTTGCCCTTGGAACCCATAAAAATAGATGAATTTTTAAATAAAATCCATCTATTTAATATAAATTATTTTAAAATATTTCTAATTATTTTTTATTATTTTACCATGATTGCCACCAGTGTATGCTGAAATACGCAATATGCCAGTATTCTTGTACACTCCCCGCAACCAACGAAATAATCGTTTTAAATAGCTTGTATCCTCGGATACAAGCTATTTTATTTGTCAAAATATTGAATAAAATTATTTACTATACATTTAAATTTATCAATAGGAAAACTAAAAATATTTTTTATTACTTCAAAAGTTTTTTCAATGTAATTTTTTAATTTATTATTTTCTTTTTTTAATTCTTCATTTTAATATTTCAAATATATATATAATGCTCAAGAGTGCATTGATGTTCATTTTGAAAGACCTACCAAAAATGAATTTGACTCTGTTCGAATAAAATTACCTACATATGAAGTAACAGTTTGGGAAGGTAATTATTCTGATGAAGAGATTGAATTTTTTTAAACAAGTAGTTAAAAATAGTAGCGACTTATTTTATAAATATGCTAAAGAAGGAGGTCTTAAATTTGCCTAGTATTTTTGAAAGTTTTGAAGCTTTTCTACAACTGAAAAACTTCAAACAATCTTAATGAAATTAGATTTCCGCCCTTTCTAATTTCATACAAAAGACTAATTTGAGAGATTCTATAAAAGCCATAGAATCTCCCAAATTAATTTACAAATTCAAGTATTTGCGAATGTCTAGTTTTTAATAGGAAGATAATTCAACCCTAGATTATTGTCGAATATTATTGGTAAAGGAAAAACAAATTAATTAGTTTAATTAATTTAGAAAAAATTATAATATGTCCACCAGTAATAAAATCATCTTTTTGATAAAAACATGTTGACGTTGTATCTCCAATTATTAATGCGTTTCCTTTCTCAATATCTTCAAACATATCTTTTTGAACATAACCATTACAACCATTATTACTATCGGTTCTTGTAATAAATGGTATACTACCCTCATAATAGTAATCTGAAACATCCATTTCTGCTCTTACATGTGCTTTGCCCTTGTATATATTATTATCTTCAAACAAATTTCAAAAGTTGACTAACACACTAGCCAACTTCGAGAAAGTTGTCGTGTACCAAGGGATAAAATCCCTTTGGAAACCCCTTAATAAAAATTGAATTTCAAACTATTTTTATTTTAGTTTGATAAAAAAAGATAAAAACAAGAGTTTTTGTTGATATTTCAATAAAAAACTCTTGTTAATTTTTTTCAAATTTTCTCGACTTTTCTCAGCATTTTTCATGCTTTTTGTCAGTATAGACGTCAGACTGATAGTTCAAAATATTGAAATATCAAGTCTCTTAGCTATTACCCGCAACCAGAAAAAAATAGAATCTTTTTTTCTGGTTGTTTTTATTCTTCTTCACTCTTGTCATATATATTATCTTTCTTTATCCAAACAGAAACACTTCCTCCATCACAGTAAAAAATTCCATTTCCATTTGCATCTACATATACTGTCTCATCTAAATTGCCTGTACAATCGTAAAATACTGTATTTGCCAATCTTTCTCCCATATTCATCTCAATACATCCGCCAGCATTATCACTCATTACAACAGCCAATCCAGAGTCAGTGTGGTCACTATCTCCTTCTCTAACCCAACCAATTATATTTTCGTTTTTAAAGTAATCTCTTTGTTTTCCATATGAAAAATGTTTTCTTGCTTTTATCATATTCTCCAATAATTTTTTCTTTGGTGGAATATTATCGTGTTCTATTCCGTAGTAATCTCCATAGAAAATACATGGGATTCCATCTTTTCTTAATAAAATTAATGCATATGCTAATGGTTTAAACCAATCTTGTACCCAAGAATTTAAAGATTGACCTAACTGTGTATCATGATTATCTACAAATGTTACTGCATACTCTGGATTTTCCTTTACAAGTGTATTATCTAAAATAGTTCTCATATCATAATTTCCGGAAGAATTTGATGCATTAAATAAATTATAATGTAATGGTACATCAAATAATTTCATAGAATAGTCAACTTCTTTTAAGTAATTATTTATAGCTAAAATATTAGTACTCCAGTATTCTCCTACTGTAAAGAAATCTTTTGCAAATTCTTCTTTTATATTCTCTAACCACTCTTTATAGAAGCCTGCTCTAATATGTTTTACTGCATCTAGTCTAAATCCATCAACATTAGTAGTATTTACATACCAATCTCCCCATTTATTTAATTCCTGAATAACATCTACATTATTGAAATCAACATCTGCACCCATTAAATAATCAAAATTCCCATTTTCTTTGTCAACATCTACATCCCAGTGTTTTCCATAGAATTTAAATATTCCTTTTCTTTTTTGTTTTTCATCCCAGTCGACTCCATGAAAATGTGTCCAATTCCATTTAAAATCTGAATATTTATTATTTCTTGCATCAAAATTATATTTTGTCCATGCTTCTATAAATATAGGTGCGTTTATTTCTACATTTCTGTTATTAGGCTCTTCCTCCATTGCCATAACTTCTTCTGTTCCATCTGCACCTAATCTATGATTTAAAACAATATCTGCATATACTTCTAAGTTATTTCCCTTCAATACCTTTATTGCATTTATATACTCATCTTTACTACCATACTTAGTATTTACAGAGCCTTTTTGATCAAACTCCCCTAAGTCGTATAAGTCATAAACACCATATCCAGTATCGTGATTTCCTCCCTCACCTTTATAAGCTGGTGGTAGCCATACTCCTGTAATTCCAATACTATCTAAATAACTTGCTTCATTTGCAACTTTTTTCCATAAACCACAATCAGCTGGTAAATACCATTCAAAATATTGCATCATTGTTTGATTAATTTTTTTATTCATTATTTCATCTCCATTACTATTATTAAAAAAAGAGTCTAATAGATATTCTATTAGACTCTTTCGAAATATTTTTATGTTATTGTATATCTATTATTATTTATTCTTCATTAGTTTCTTCAGGTTCAACTAATTCAATGCTTACTACTTTTCCTCCGTCATTTGTTCTCATTAAAGTTACACCTTGTGTTGATCTACCTAATACGCTTACATCCTTAACACTTATTCTAATTATTGTACCTGTATCTGTAATCATCATTATATCATTTGAATCATCTGTAACTCTAATTCCAACTAATTTTCCTGTTTTTTGAGTAACTTTATATGTTATTACTCCTCTTCCACCTCTATTTTGTACTCTATATTCATCTAAATCTGTTCTTTTACCAAATCCGTGTTCTGTTATAGCCAATAATGTTGCATTAGCACCGTCTATAATAGATTCCATTCCAATAACTTTATCTCCATCTCCAAGTTTAATTCCTATTACGCCTTGTGCTGTTCTACCCATTGGTCTTACATCTTGCTCACTAAAAGTAATACTCATTCCGTCTTCAGTTACTAAAACAACATTATCTTGTCCATCTGTTAACCTTACAGCTATTAATTCGTCTTCTTCTTTTAATGTAATTGCTTGAAGTCCCGTCTTTCTTGCTGAATTATATTCTGTAAGAGCTGTTTTCTTTATAAATCCTTTTTGAGTAGCCATTAGCAAGTATTTTCCTTCAGCAAAATTAGAAATTGGAATAACTGCTGTTATTTTTTCTCCAGGATCTAAACTTAATAAGTTAACAATCGCTGTTCCTTTTGCTGTTCTTCCTGCTTCTGGAATTTCATAGCCACGTAATCTATATAACTTACCTTTATTACTAAAGAATAAAATAGTATCATGTGTAGAAGCTGTAAATATTTCTGTAACAAAGTCATCAGCTCTTGTAGAAATGCCAGTAATACCTTTTCCACCTCTACGTTGGCTTTTATATGTATCTGCAGGCATTCTCTTGATATATCCAAAATGTGTTAAAGCTACTATCGTTTGTTCTTCTTTTATTAAGTCTTCTTCTTCTATATCTCCCTCTGCAGGTTTTATTTTAGTTAATCTTTCATCTCCAAATTTAGTTTTAACTTCTTCTAAATCTTCTTTAATAATGTCATATACAAGTTGTTCATTATTTAAGATTTCTCTTAGATGTGCGATTAATTCCATTAATTGTTTATATTCTTCTTCGATTTTTTCTCTTTGTAAACCAGATAATGTTTTTAATCTCATATCTAGTATTGCTTGAGCTTGTATATCTGTTAAGCCAAATCTTTCTATTAATCTTTCTTTAGCATCATCATAAGAACTTCTAATAATACTAATAACTTCGTCTATATTATCTATTGCGATTCTTAAACCTTCTAAGATATGTGCTCTTGCTAAAGCTTTATCTAGTTCGAATTTAGTTCTTCTTAAAATTACTGTTTTTCTATGGTCAATATAATAATCTAAACATTGTCTTAGGGTTAATATTTTTGGCTCTCCATCTACTAATGCTAATAATATCGCTCCAAATGTATCTTGCATTTGAGTATTTTTATATAATTGATTTAAAACCACTTGAGCCCTAGCATCTCTTTTTAATTCTATTACTATTCTAACTCTATCATTTCTATCTGATTCATCTCTTAATTCAGATATTCCTTCTATTCTTTTTTCTCTTACTAATTTAGATATATTTTCTATTAATCTAGCTTTATTAACTTGATATGGCAATGATGTTACAATTATTCTTTGTTTATTATTTGCCATTTCTTCGATTTCTGCTTCGGCTCTTACAACTATTTTTCCTTTTCCCGTTCTATATGCTTCTTTTATGCCATCTTTTCCTAAAATCATTCCTCCTGTTGGGAAATCCGGTCCTTTAATGATTGACATTAACTCTTCATCTGTGGTATTTGGATTTTCAATTATTCTAATAAGACCATCACAAACTTCTGTTAAGTTATGTGGAGGTATATTTGTTGCCATTCCAACTGCTATACCTGATGAACCATTAATTAATAATTGTGGTATTTTTGATGGTAACACTGTTGGCTCTTGTAATCTATCATCATAGTTTGGCATAAAGTCAACTGTATTTTTCTCTATGTCTGTAAGCATATATTCTGCTATTTTAGACATCCTAGCTTCCGTGTACCTCATTGCTGCGGCACCATCACCATCTATAGAACCAAAATTTCCATGTCCATCTATTAACATGTATCTTAATGAAAAGTCTTGTGCCATTCTTACCATTGCATCATAAACTGAAGAATCTCCATGTGGATGGTATCTTCCTAAAACAGATCCTACAGTATTTGCACATTTTCTGTATGGTTTATCTGACGTAATCCCATCTTCGTGCATTGCATATAAAATTCTTCTGTGAACTGGTTTTAAACCATCTCTTACATCTGGTAAAGCTCTTTGTACAATAACACTCATAGCATAACTAATGTATGCTGTCTTCATCTCGTTTTCGATATCTCTTTCAATTATTTTTCCATCATGGTTGTCCATTTCTTTACCTCTTTTCTTCTTTCTGCTACACAATGTATTATACTAAAACAGAAAAAAATATGCAAGGAAATTATTCGAAAATCTTACGGAATTAAAAGAAAAGTGGCTTTAACATGTATACCAAATTTTTTTAAATTAGTAATCCTACGAGCACTTAAACTTGTTAATTCTCTGAAATATTTGATTATTCTTCATTGTCTTATGCCAGTACATTTGCAGCTTCTAATTCTACTTCATTTATTTCGAAATTTTTATTATTGTTTTTAATCAAGTTATGTACATTTTCTACTAATCTAGCTTCTTTAATTATATTTTCTAATGGCATTATTTTCTCTAAATATTTATTTATATTCTTCATCTCTTTTTCCATTAAATCAAAGTCTTTATTTTCATAACCTTTTTTCCATTCATTAATTGAAGTTTCAAATTTACTTATCTCATTTCCTTGTTCAACAATCATTTCTTCTATGTTGCTACTAATATTATCCAGAATTAAATTCTTACCTTTTTTTATAACATTACTTATAGTATCATTTAACTTTCCTTTTTCATTTACTTTATTAATAGCTGTATCTAATCCTTTTGATATAGTATCTATTATTCCTCCAGTTTCTACAGCTTTTTGCATTTGCGAAATATCTTCAAATTTTCCAGTTACAATACCTATTGCGCTTTTACCCAAATCTACTGCCTCGTCTATTGCTGTATTTAATCCTTCTTTAAAGCCTTCATTAAGTATAGTATCTTTTATCTTTATTACCTCGTCTTCTACAAAGTCCGGTAATAAATATTTAATTCCAAGATTTAGACCTGTATTTATGATCCCTCCTAAAGTAGTTTCTAAAAAACTTTTTTGTTCTTTCCCTACTTCTAAATTTTTATTATTTAAGTCGTTTTGTATGTCTATCTCCATATACTTTATTCTCCTTTAATAAATTATCCCTTATTTTTAATAAATCTTTTCTTAGTGATTTTATATTTATTATTTTTTCCGTATTTAATATTGCATCTATTTTTTTACTATAATCTATTTTTCCTAGAATTTTTATAGATTTAAAAATATTATATAATATGTCTTTATCTAATGAATTTGAATTGTATTTATTAAAAATAATATTTATATTTTCTTTTCGTATATCTTTTGTAATAATCCCAATTAATTTACTTAATTTTTTTATTCCTAGTAAATTACACTCTGATAAAAATATATTTGTAGAATTATTTAGTAATTCTGTTTTTTTCAAAAAACTTATTCTGTTTTTCAAC
>OGQB01002166.1_pt1 | contig 14874 bp, 18 predicted proteins | sample 1553071 | NCBI WGS metagenome assembly OGQB01 (sample SAMEA2580284, study PRJEB22360) | human gut metagenome | biome: human gut; feature: human-associated habitat; material: faeces | place: Denmark | collected 2008/2010
TAAAGGAAAAAATGGTGCTGGGATGATCCCAGCACCTAGTTTGTCTACAGTCTGAAGAGAGTCAAAAGACTCTCTTCTAAAATTATTTTTGAAATAAAACTACTGCATACCAGGAAATCCATTTCTCATAATATTCCCATTTCCAACAGGAGCAAGTAATACTTTTCCTGTTCCGCGGTATACATTTACTAATCCTTCTCCACTTGCTGCGGAACCGATCAATGTTTTTCCAGATCTTTCAACAGTAAAGCTAAGACTTCCACTCCATGCGATCGCAAAATTTCCATCAACTTTTAACACATCATTTTCCAAATTGATTTCGATAAGTTCTTCTTTTGGGCAATCTGCTTCTAAGCAAACAATGCCGTCTCCTTCTAATCCAAGATTAAATAAACCTTCGCCACCTGCAACAGCAGAAGATAAATTACTTCTTGCAACAGTCTTTTGCTTTAATTCAGAACTGCATGCTAAAAATAATCCATCATCCAGAACGATTGACTGATTCCAATCTTTAAGATCGATCAGGATGAGATGTTTATAAGTTGGCTCTAACATCAATAATCCATCTCCTGTATATTCTGGTTTCACAATGGATTCTCCTGATGCTTTTCCACGAAAAGCTTTGGAAATAAGATCTCCAGCTCCTTTGATTCCAGTTGTTGCATTTACATTTCCAAGCATCCATTGCATTGCTCCTGCCTGAATTGTTACATTTCCTTCTGAAAGATCGCATAATAATTGTCTCTTTTTTACATTCATTTCACTACAAAAAAATGCTGTTTGAGCAGAGTATGGAGAAACACTCATATCTTCCTCATGTTCTAAGACACGAAATCCTTTTTTCTTTTGTGTAAAGCTAACATTTTGGTTGTTGTATAAATTTTCAATTTCAAACATATGATTTTCCTTTCTGTGTTATGTACGATTATCTGAAGCGAATATGCCATTTGTGGTCATGTTTTCTTCGATCAGCTTCGATGTTATCTTTTTGCATTTTTCGTAGAACTAGGAAAAAGATTTTTCGGATTCCTCTGGACTGTTGAATCTGCTGATCCATAAGTAAAACTCCTTCATTACAAATATGAAAGTTTTTGGAAAAAATATTACACAAATCGCTGATCTTTTCGTTCTCTGGATTGCAGGATGAACTTATAATATGATTCATAAGATGCAAATCTCTTATAGTCTCCCGTATACACATCTAAGCATCGTTCATTGATCGTTAACGTATAGTCGTTTGCTGATACAATGAGATACACATCCAGATCTTTTGCACGTTGGAAGATCGTGTCAAATAAGTATTTTTTGACATCTTCGATCGCATCAATACTTAAACCGCTGTCAATGCCATCCATGAAAATGAATAGCTGTGTTTTATGATCTTCTTCACACTCTTTGATCTTTCGACCAATCTTTTCTGCAATCCTTCCAAGACTTAATGCGATATTTTCTCCCTCAGAAGATGAGAAAGTAGCACTCATCTGCTCAAGATTTCCAAAATATGCAGCCATTGACATAGAATAAGATGTCTCATTACCATCGGTTAGATTGTTGTATTTGATATATGGAATTTCTTTGTCTCTTACGATGGTTCGAATCTGGTCTAAGAGCGTTGTTTTTCCGCTACCATTGCAGCCAACTAGGATAGTCAATCCTGGTTCGATTTCTATCTGTCTTTTGCAAAACATTGGCTTTCCATCATCATAGAGATTTGTCTCGATCTTGAATTTCATTGCCTTTTCCTTTCTCTTTCAGTAGTTCTTTATCGAATGATTTCATCATTTTTTCGATATTATCTTGTTCATTTTCTTTCATTAGTTCTCTTTGCTTTTTCGTCTTCTCAATTTCTCTTTCTGTTGGATGATTGGAGTATATCCATATAATAAGCAAAACAAAAAAAATATATATAAATGAGAATCCACAAGTTCCAACAATAGATGTAATATTTGCTTTTTCTTCTTCTACGCAAATATGATCCTTTGGATTCTTTGGGTTTACATTTAGAATTTTAATTGTACCAAGACGTGCTTTAGTATCTTTTAGAAATTGTTTTTGTTCACTGTTTAACCAAAATTCATTTTTTAGATCTTTTACACGTAAATCTAATCCTTTTTCCGGCATACAACTCATGGTATCTTGTGATTTATAAGAAATATTTACTCCATTGTAATTTCCTGTATATGTAAATATACATAATACATAATAGTAGGATCTATTATAATCATCACTACTATTATCTTCGTATTGATCACTGTATTCATAATCCGTACATTTTACAGTGCATGTATCTGTATATATCTTATTGACTTTATACAATTTGATACAAGAATCTAACAGGCTTCCTCCAACCGTGCAGATAAACAATCCAAAGAAAAGTAAGAAAAAAATTTTCCCGCCCAAATTTCCTTTTTTTTATTCACATCACCTTTTTTTATGATCATGAATTCGCTCTTTTTCCAGCTTTCTCATGACGAAGATCATACGAATACTTCCAAGACTTAACAATACACCGATTAAAATTTGAACATCAAACCCCATTTTTTGATCCGTGTAATCTTTTGGATCATTTGGATTGATCCAGAATGTTTTCGGCTGGTTAAGTTTTATAAGCTGATCTTTTGTTAGATAATCTTGGTCTAAAGATTGATCTGATTGAAAAGATACTTTTTTTCCATGATATGTTCCATAGTAAATAGGAGTATAATATGTTTTTCCAGTATCTTCATTTGTTTCTGCTTTTATATCGATCGAGGATGAAGTTGCCATGACTTTTTCTGTGTATACAAAATTATCTTTATATAGTTTCATTGCAGATGGAACAGCAAAAAGTAATCCAAAGACTAACACAATGACGCAGACTCCTTTAAAAAATGTATAATTGAATTTTATTTGTTTCATTTATTTTTCCTTTCTTTTTCATCTTCATTTTCAAAACTGACTCGCTTTAGATCGATTTGATAAACAATCGTATCAATTACGACTGGGACATTATCTTTTGTCTTGACAGATTGATCTAGAATGATACTGAACATCACATCTTTTCCTTTCCTTAAAAAGAAAAATCCCCAGAAAAACTATCCCAGGGATTCTATGATTATTTGTCCGCTTTTGTTGTAGGTTTTACATCCTTTGCAATCTCTGTGACTGAAGAAACAAGTCCGGCAACTCCCTGAATTTCAGATGGAATAATGATCTTTGTTGCTTTTCCATCTGCAGCTTTTGCAAATGCATCTAAGCTCTTTAATCGAATGACTGTATCATCTGCTTCAGCATTTTTAATAGACTTGATTCCTTCTGCTTCTGCAGCTTTTACAAATTTAATACCATCAGCTTCTGCTTTTCTTGTGGCACGAATTGCTTCTGCGCGACCTTCAGCTTCTTTGATCTCTTTTTCTTTTGTTGCTTCTGCACGAAGAATTGCTGCTTCTTTTTCAGCTTCTGCCTGAAGAACTAATGATTCTTTATTTCCTTCAGCACGTAATACAGCAGATTTCTTTTCTCCTTCAGCACGAAGGATTGCTTCTCTTCGTTCTCGTTCTGCTTTCATCTGTCTTTCCATTGCATCCTGAATTTCTTCTGGTGGAATGATATTCTTAAGTTCTACACGATTAACTTTGATTCCCCAAGGATCTGTTGCTTCATCTAATGCAGCTCTCATTTTTGTATTGATCGTTTCTCTGGAAGTTAATGTTTCATCTAATTCCAGATCTCCAATAATATTACGAAGAGTTGTAGCGGTCAGATTTTCAATCGCCTTGATTGGATTATCAACACCATAGCAGAATAATTTAGGATCTGTGATCTGATAATAAACGACAGTATCAATTTTCATGGTTACGTTATCTTTTGTGATCACAGGCTGTGGTGGAAAATCTTCCACTTGTTCTCTCAATGGAACGTAAGCAGCTACTTTATCCATAAATGGAACTTTTACATGGAACCCAACTTCCCATGTTTCCATATAAGCTCCCAATCTTTCTACGACATAAGCTTCTGCCTGTGGAACGATTCGAATTGATGTAGCAACTACTAATCCAACAATTGCGATTACAATTAAAATTAAAATGATAGATACCATATTCTTCTCCTTTTCCTACTTTTTCTTTCTGACGATCAACTTGATCCCCTGAATGTCTAAAATTTCAACTGGTTTTCCTTTTAAAATAACTTCGTCAATTTCTTCTGCTCTGGCAGTCCAATCCATCCCATTAATTCGGACGACTCCCTGCTCTTTTTTGTTATTGATCGTTTCTTTTACGATCGCTGTTTGTCCGATCAATCGATCGATATTGGTTTTTTTTGTTTTTCCATTGACATGTTTTTCTGCGATCGGTCTGGTTAAAAGAACTAAGACTGTGCTGCTCACAATGAAGATCACTAACTGTAAAAAGATAGAAACATCATTATATGCGGCAATTCCAGCAAAAATGCATCCAAATGCATCCCAAATATGTGTAAGTCCAAAAGTCATAAATTCCATAATGATGAAAAACAAGACTCCGATAGCCCACAAGATCATAAATGTATGATTTGTAGATGCTGATAGAAACTGACAAATGTTATTCACTACATCCATACGGATTCCCTCCTTTCCAAAAACTCGATGTTTTTTTCATCTACTACAAATATGAGAGATTTGAGAAAAAAGAAAATTCATATAAAAAAATAGACCCGTTGCCGAGTCTATCTGGAGTCTTTCATTAAAAAATTTTACAATTTATGCTTCCACAAGAATTTCGTAACTAGGATTGATGTATGTTTTTTTCAAAGAATATCGGGTTCCATATTTTTTATAGATCCATTTGCGATTTATTTTTGTCAGAGTCATTTCATCGCCAACATTAATTCCATTCGTAAAGCTTAATATTGAAGGGAATCGGATTACAGATCCATTTTTTAAACGATCTAATTTTGAAAGCTTGTTGCTCTTTTGGATATTTTTTCTGCAGCGTTTTCTCCAATCTAATGCAAGCTCATGGTCAGTATTGCTTAAAAGATCCAGAATGCATTTTGGACAATGATCTTCATATGGTCCAGCTGTCTCATCCTGATCTTTATAATGAAAATATCGTCCTTCTTCTGTTCTTGTTAAGAATACAGCTGCCCATACTTCTTGTTTATCTTCTGGAATCGACTCATACATGTTTTTCCCATTTTCATCTTTTCCGATATATTTGGTAAGAGTCGTAACAGCAGCATAGTAAACAGTCCCTTTCATGCTTGATTTTAGGACCTTATAATGACCTGCATTATCTCTCATGAAATATGCATCACACTCAGCTTTTCTGTCGATGTCTCCATTTTTCTTAAAATATGTAGCTTCATAACTTGTCCATCCCATAATTTCTTTTCCTTTTCTCTGAATCGTCATTAATATTTGCAATTTAAATATGAGCGATGAGAGAAAAGATAAAAAAACAGAGAAGATATTTCTCCTCTGCTTTTCTGAATCTAACAATATTATAGCATTTCAAAAGATTTTGTTGCACATGTATATTTATATACATGATCACTTAATCTTTCTTCGGGTGCAACAGTACTACGATTAATCTCATAGACCATATCCTTTAGATATTCGACATCAACGGAATCGCTATCAGGAATAATGATTACTTCATGGATGGATGACGGTAAGATATAAAGAACATTTACTTTATAATGTTCTACAACTTTATCCATTACCTCGTCACACAAAATTAAAGCTGCTCCATTCATAAGATTTCTATTAGATAGAATTGTCGAATCGCTAGTGTCATCTGAAAAGTTCCAGATATCAGTTTTAGCAGATATTTCATTCCTAAATGGATTACTAAGTGGCGTTACAATGATTCCTGTTCTTTTTGCTGTGTTTGTTTTTGCAAACTGAAACAATTCTTCTTCTGTAAACTTCAATCGTTTCATGATAAAGTTTGAAATAAGCATTGTTGTAACAAGATCCTCTGATTGGTTGGGAAGTATTGATCTGTAGATCAAATATAGATCGTTCCATTTTCGATATGGAAATTCGTCTTTTGTTGCTTCTAACTGCTTTGTAAGTCGATCAAACTCCTTTTTTGTAATTAATCGAATAATAATATTGTTTTTAATTAGTTCTAGATTCATAACTTTTCTCCTTTCGTCATTCACATTTACACTATAAATATGACAGATGAGAAAAGAGATAATACATACTTTGTTATTATTCATAATCTTGGTCATGGCAAATTAGAAAAGACACTTCTATTTCAATACATGTCATGTTATTGTTCAAAATAAAAGAGGCAAGTTTTTAAACTCACCTCATTGTAATCTTGAATGCCAGCATACCGTTGACGAAAGAGAGGAACCCAGGAAAGGGCAACATTTGCTGTTTTAACTCTTTTCATGCTATTTTTTGAAAAGACGCATTCTTCGATGATCTGTTAAAGAAAGAAGATCCGAACTTCGAATTCCAAATGACGATAGAGAAAAAATGCCATTCTTCTTTTTCATATCCAAAGGTCTTTTTGGATATCCTTTAACCTTACACTATAAATATGAGAGATTTGCCAAAAAATAATTTTCATATATAAAAAAATGAAAAAAATAGATGCAATTAAGCACCTATTCCTTTTCTACAAAAGTATGGCAGCAGAATACGCTTTCCTTTTTCAAAAGTAAGTAATTCCGCCTGATTTTTAATCATACCTACATATCGTTTATCATAGGGCCCAAATTCTTCTGGTTCCTGCTTAAAACAATATAGTTTTTTTCTTGTCTGATCCTGATACAAAAAATATGTATCATTCTCGTCATTTGCAACACCAACACAGTCAAATCCTCTTAATTTCAGAATTCTTACAAAAAAGAAACTGTAAAAAGCGGTATCTTCACCTGAAGTAAAATCATCAAATAATTCAACGATTCCTGCTATTAAGAAAATCATTGTTAATGCAAAAGATGTCATACTAAGATGATATAAAAGAATTCCAGTGACTGCTAAGATCAAACTCTCTAATTTGATTGGATTATCTACTTTTGTCATGTTCATATCCTCCTTATTTCTCTATTCGTCATGTTTTTACATAACAAATATGAAAGATATGAAGGAAAATAAATTTCACATATAAAAATGAGATTATGCGTATTTTTAATTACAAATTCAATCGTAAAATTTTGCGATTATTTTTTTTCAACACATCCTATGTTACTATTCAACAGATTTATTACGTCGCTACGCCAGGGATTTAATTTCAATACATTCTGTGTTATTATTCAACTGATAGTTGTTACGGAGGTACTATAATTTCAATACATTCCATGTTGTTATTCAACCGATAATCTGGCGATATCCAATGCCAATGCGTTTATGATTCAATGCATCTCATGTTATTATTTAACAGAGCATCGTACTTGATTTCTTCCATATCATTTCAATACATTCCATGTTATTATTCAACGCAATTTTCGTACAATTCCATAAAACAGGAACCTCATTTCAATATATCTCATGTTATTATTCAACAATGCACCTGTTGGTATCTTAATTACAATACCAGGATTTCAATACATCCTATGTTGTTATTCAACAAGTACACAAACAGGCAATAAACGTTTGTTTACCACATTTATTTCAATACATTTCATATTACTATTCAACTGGCAGATTTTTAATTATTTTATCTCGCTCTTTGTTTCAATACATTCCATGTTATTATTCAACTTTCCCAGTAGAAAACCCTCTCATAAATTTACTGGAATTTCAATACATTTCATGTTGTTATTCAACGGAGTATACGAAGATGGATTTCAGAAAGGGTTCATATTTCAACACATCATATGTTGTTATTCAACGAACACCATCCTTTTTAATTTCATAAAGAGTCGGCCATTTCAATACATCATATGTTGTTATTCAACCATAAATAAAGCTTCTTTGCCTCGCACTTTTCCGAATTTCAATACATCTTATGTTATTATTCAACTCTTCAGGCAGAGCAGCTTGCCACTATTTTTCAATACGTCCTATGTTATTATTCAACTCAGCGGCGATACGTGAAGGGATACGCAAATTAAAATTTCAATACATCACATGTTGTTATTCAACATTGCTTACATCACACATTTGCTTTATTACAATGTGGTTTCAATACATCCTATATTATTATTCAACGGAAGTAATCAATATGGCAAAGCGTTTATTCTCGACACTTCAATACATCCTATGTTATTATTCAACCTGCCCGAAGTTATGAGTGTTATCTTTAAACTTATAATTTCAATACATCCTATGTTATTATTCAACCCATCCTACATATTTATTTTAAAGCAAACAACAGTCATTTCAATACATTCTATGTTATTATTCAACTTCTTCCTGTCATCTTTCATATTTACACTGTAAAAATATTTCAATACATCCCATGTTATTATTCAACGGACGTCTTACAACATTAGCGATAGGAATAACTGTATTTCAATACATCCCATGTTATTATTCAACCCACCATTAACACCACGGCCTTTTCTCTTTTCATATTTCAATACATCCCATGTTATTATTCAACCAACGAAAAACCGTCATTCTTGCATCTTACTGATCTCTATAAATCACGATCTTAAGCCATTTTACCAACATTTTACCAACCATTCCATTGAAAATCAGCTATTCGTAAGAAACCACGTATTTACGCCATTTGACAGACTTTTTCAAAAAATCACTTGGTAATTCTTTTTTAATAAAAAACGATATTTTTATCTTCTGCTTTATAAACAGCCATTTGGGCCCCTTCTGCGATCGCATCTGTTAAAATAAATTTCTGTAATTCGTGCTGATTAAGTTCTGAGTCCAGACGGATCGGAAGAAACTCTTCATATTTAAATGTAGCTTCTGACATATCGAAGTTAATTCCATCATAAGGACTTAAACTGTTGATCATACAGCCTAACTCTTTGTTTTCAGAAATTTCAACGTATGAAATATCATGAATATCCGCAGGATGATCATTCTTTCCTAAATACGGAATGTAAACACAGCGCCTATGAATCATATGATCCGCTAATTTTTCGCTCTCTTCATTGCTGATCATTACATAAACTGTCCATGATGGATCTTCTAACCACTGTTCTTTTACGATCAGGTTTCCACCTTCCTGTTTTGACGCATATCCAACGGAATTGTTAAAAACCTGAATCTTCTTTTTGAAATTCCTTCTGTTAGGAATAATAGAAATCTGTAAATCTTTTAATTTATCATAATACTCCGGATAGGTACTGGTCTGATTCATATACCCAGAATATCCAAGAATTGCTCCAAAAATTCCTAATAGCGCAGGTTTATGAATATTTCCATAGGTAAAATAACAGTTAGAATTTACAGATGAAACTTTAAAAAATGCAGTATTCCCTGAAAGAGTAAATTTTAAAGCTTTCATTGAACTATACCTCTTTTCTCGTAATGATATGATAATATTTTGTATTTTCAATATCGCTTACAACCTCTGTCGTATGAGGATTATAATAAACCTCGATAGATTTAATTTGATCTTTGACCTCATCTAAGATATTTGCTGCGGAGATCGTGATCACATCTTTTTCTTCTCCTTTTTCAAATGTGAGATAAGAAGTTAGATTTGGTAGATATAGATCAGAGTCTGTTTCTACAAATAATGCGAATTCATTTTCGCATCCCTCTTTTGCATTTGTCGCAAAAGCTGTTGCAGAAACAAGAGCAGTTTCTTTGAATTTTTTGTAATCTTCTTCTGTGTATCCCTCTGTAACACCTAATGCGACATAATCATCATAAGAAGCCGGGTTGATCACGAAAGGATAGAAATAATGTGCTTCATCTGTTACAACTTTTGTTCCTAATGTAGAGTTTTTCGCTTCTCCTTTTTCTTCTGTTGCTTTTGTTGCATCACGGAATGGAGAAAGAATGTTCTGCTCATGCGGGCTGCATTCTTCATATTTATTAAAGCCCTGTCCAAGCTGTACAGCTCCTGTGATTGAGATATTGGCTCCTGCCTCTGCGAAAGTAGCGCCAAAGTTTTTCACATCAACGGCTTTAAATAAATTTGTTAAGATTTCTTTCGCATTTGTATTTTTCTTAAGATCAGCAACTCCAAAGATCTCTTCATAGCGTTCTTTTAAGCTTTTTGGGATTAAAGAAATAATACCTTTTTTGTCTTTTTCAAATCGTAAGGATTTAATGTAAAGCACTTTATCTCCCTGATCCTTCCACATTTTCTTCATTGGATGCTTGAAAGCCTTGTCACTTCCAAAGATATCTCCATTGGAAGTTGTCTTTGGGTAGCCTGAAAAGTCAGCATTCCAGTTTGCCATGATTGATGATACTCCTAATACTCCATAAACTCTTTTGTCCATTGTAAATTTCCTCCTGATTAATCTTCTTTCTTTGTTTCTTTCTTACGTTTTTCATAAACCAAGCAAGGAGCATTAAACCCTGCAATGATGAATGCAGTTTTAATTTCCTTTGGTTTGTATTCTGTCAGCTGTGAAAATAGCTGCGTTACTCTTCCACCATAGGCATTGTGATCAATGCAATAGTCATATTTTTTGAACAGATTTTCTAAATGACGGTGAAGGACTTTTGTATTCTTTGTGCTTAAAAATGGATTGATGCAGGCCTTACTTTTTAAATTCGCTTTACTTAAGGATAAAAGGTAAGAAACACCCTGTCCCACCGCATAACAATACTCTTCATCGTTTACAAAATTCCAATCCTTATTTCCTGACGTGTTAATGTGTTTTCTTAATTGATTCCGAATGTCACCCATATGTACTCCTAATTTTGGATCACTAAGATATTCTAAAAGGGACCATCTTAGATTGATCTGTCTTTGCGCTGCAAAAATGTTATCATTAACGATAGAATTCTGGATCAGTAGTAAAAAGATATCATCCATGATCTTTGAAATCTTGATGTCTTCCCCTTTCCAGAACCACTGGATAAATATATTTCTGCATTTTAAGATAGCTCGTTTTAGGCAAGGATCATTGATTCGAATATCACTTGCATCACAAAACATTGATCCCAACAGTTTTCTATCAAAAAATACAGAATTGATCATGGAAAACAACTCCCATTTATCATCAACTGCAGCTCCATAAGGTAATTTGGAATTTTTGATCACATCTTCTGGGATCTCACTAAAATTCTTTAGATAAAATGGATGATCCAGTCTTGTATCATAATGTATGATCGCATCGGCATCACAAATTTCAGCTCCTGTTTTCTCCATGCTGATCCTTAAATAATATCCACTGGAAAGATTCTGTGGATGTTCACGATTTGTATAAGCTTTCATATCATGATTCATAGTATCAACATAAACATGATATTTTTTCTGGGATGCCTGCCCAAAAAGATAGTCAAAAAATTTCTTTCGAAGTAAAGCATCTTCCTGTGATAACAAATGAGGGATTTCATTTTTTCTTGTTTTGTTCCTTAAATATGGTTTGTTATCATTTAGTGTGATATTATCATTCGGCAAACCAACAATCTCTCCATTCCGTTCCATATTGAAATCATTTCGATTATAAATATTTGGAAAAAGATAACGTTCGTTTTCTTTTGCATAGAGTTCTTTTGTTTTGAATTCGTCTGGATAGATAAAAAATACTTTTGCATAATTCTTTTTATCCAGATCCATTCCTTCCCAGATATCATGAGATAAAACAAACTGTTCTATCTTATCGATCAGGTGAATATCAGGAACGCCAAGTCTTTCTTCTGTTGCTTGGTACAATGCCTTTGACGCGGCTTTTTTCTCATATTTTTTCATCGGATTACGAAAAACATCAAAATAACGATGAATGATATCATTTGTTAAGATTCCGGATCGAATTGTTTCTTTTTTTACTGCAAGAGACAAATAATTATTGCAATGGATCTTCTTTTTCGGGTCCATAGACTTATTCATCTCTAACAGTTTACTTTTATAATCGAGTCCCTGGATCAATGCATAATTTTCTGGATCGCTTACTTCCGCTTCTCCTGTTTTTTTGTTAAATGTGATATTGATCGGATCTTTCATTTCCCATTGATCATCATCCATTATGATCAGTCGATATTCGCCATCTTTTGGGATATATGCATCTGTGATCAGATGATCACCTTCTTTTTGCAGCATTGTATGAAATACATCAATTGCTTCTTGTAACATTGATATCTCCTTTCTTATAAATATTTGTAATTAACGAAACCGCAACTTCTACTGTTGTTTTCTCCAAGTCCAACACCCAGTGTAAAATAAGCTAATTTCTGAGCCATTTCATTGTTTGCTATTTCAAGATCGATCTTATCTCCCAATAAATGAATGTTTTTATAAGGAATTTTCATGGGCATTTTATTTTTAAACAAGATGCTGTCGTATAAATGTACATCATCTTCAATTTTTTCTCCGGTAAATGACTGATATTTTTTCATCAGATTTACAACTAACCTTTCTTCATACTCTGGAAGTGACATTTCTGCTTTCCAATACCCAAAATCATTTTTTAAGATCACTGGAGTGACAGAATATAGTTTACTGATCATTCGTTTTGGGTTGATCATTCTTACTTCTCCGCCAATACACAGTAATTCTTTTGTCTGATGCTGATAAAGATGTTTTATAAAAAACTCGATCAGATTTCCATCCACAGAACGGATTCTTAATGTATAAACATGTCCCTTTTTATAGATGCCATCTGATTCAACGGGCCATGGAGCATCTGTTACATAAAATTTATAATCTTTGCTCTCATGAAATTTTAAATACTGTTCATCTTTGACAAGAACACTATCTAAAAGATAAGTTGTTTTTTCATAAACATTCTGATATTCAATATCTTTTAGAAATTTGATCTTGCACTGAAATTCAAATACTTTCATTTTTTCTCCTTTTTACATCACATGTTATGTTTCATTTAAAAACTGTTATTTTTCCAACTTTTTGATCTTACGATTGATCTTTGCTACAATCTTTCCATTTTCTTTTCCTCGTGCCATTAACACTGTCTTTCTGTTTCTCATGATGTTTAATTTGTCTGTTTTTGTCATGGTTATTCTCCTTTTTTTGTTTTTAGTTGTTATTTTCTGTTGTTATTACATTGTTTTCAGCATTGTTATCTACGGAATCATCTGTTTCTGTTGTATTTGTGTCTTTTGCAGGTTCATTATAGTCCGGATCATTTTTTAAGAATTCTTCTTCTGACACATAGCGATCAATCTTCTGCTGTCCACACTTTGTGCATTCTTTCCAGTAAAAGTATCCTTTTTCAGAATCATATCCACCTTGTTCAGCTCCCCACGTATGTTCACAAATAATATCATTTTCATCGCCATCCTGAATCACTTCATAAGGCTCTGTCACATCTTCAGACTCATCTACGTCTTTTGTGGAATCTTCATCGTCAACGTTTACATCTTCATTTTCTGAATCATCAGTTGTTTCTTTTGCTTCAGTGGATTCATTATCTTCAAAATCATTTTTTTCAGACTTTACATCTTTTTTTGTATTTTCATCAGCATTTTCTTTTGCTTCAGTTGTACTTTCAGAGTCAGCTTTAATTTTTGCTGAATCTTTTGATGTGTCAATCGATGATTCTGTTGAGTCGTTTGGTGTTGCTGCATAAGTATATGCAGATACGCATCCAGTTGTGGCTAATGCTAAAGTTCCGACAATTAATAATTTTTTAATTCGCATAGTTAATCTCCTTTTCTTTGTTTATTTTTTTCTGACATTATAAATATGAGAGAAATTCAAAAAAATATTTTTCACATATAAGATTTTGAAAACAAAAAAAGACAAGCAATATGACTTGCCTGTCTTTAAGAAAAAAAACAAATGAAAAATATCTGTCCTTCTACCGATTTTCAACGCTATATGAAAATATAAAATTTTACATACAAAAAACGCCCAATTTAATGAAAAATTGAGCGATCATTTTAAATTATGAATATTTGTGATATGAAATTACACCACTCTCAAACGATGCGAATGTTGTGGTCAAATTATTGAAAGTTTGATTACCATATGAAATTACACTACTCTCAAACATTATAAAGCATTAAATGAGTGATTCCTTGGTTTGATTACCATATGAAATTACACTACTATCAAACCTCCCATTGCGAAAGGATATTATTGGATTAAGTTTTTTTACCATATGAAATTACACTACTATCAAACCTCAGTTTTTAAGTCATGCCTACACGCACATGTTGTATTTCATATGGAATTAGATGTTAACCTTTATCTACTATAAATATGAGAGATTTGAGAGTAAATTTTTTTATCTCTCATGGATCAACTGAATGATACATCCGAAATCCCCTGCTCTATAAACAATGATCTTTTCAGCGTGATAAGTGCGAACACATGTGTCATCGTCATAAATGGTCATCCAGTTTGTAAATTCATGCTGTTTTTCATAGTGTGATCCAATTTCTGCATCTTCATCAACGATATATGCAGAATAGCGGCCATCTTCTCCAAAATCCAATACCTTTGACTGCAAACCTCCGTCAGAAATTCCTGCTAAAATTAATGCTGCGATATTACTATCGCCGATGTAACTACTTTCGTATGATTTATATGATCTCATAATTTTTCTCCTTTGCTATATAATTTGTTCCTTCATTATAAATATGAAAGAAAATTAATTATTTTATTTTCACATATAAGATTTTAAGAAAAACTAACTGATCTGCACATCAGTAGGTGGCAGCTTCCACTCTCAAAGCTTTGTGATTTTTATCTTCTTTCCATTTTTACTTTTAAGTTCAAGTCCATTATTCATTTTTTTTATATGTTGTAAAAATAACTGGATATGTTACTTTCATATTATATCCTCCCTCGTATAATATCTTTTAGATACATAAATACATGTATCTAGTTACCAAATAAATAT
>OGQB01002174.1_pt1 | contig 14842 bp, 9 predicted proteins | sample 1553071 | NCBI WGS metagenome assembly OGQB01 (sample SAMEA2580284, study PRJEB22360) | human gut metagenome | biome: human gut; feature: human-associated habitat; material: faeces | place: Denmark | collected 2008/2010
CCCGGCACACACCCCGCAGCCCTTATCGCCCCTATCCGGGAGCATCTGGTGCGGCACTCCCGCCGGTAATCCCATTGGCGAACCTGCACCCGGATTCCATCGATCCTCCTTCGATTGCAACAGAAGAGAATAAATCCGACGGGTGGAGGGTGAGCCTAATCCCCTCTTTTTCCCTCTCGATTTCGATGAGCAGAAACAGGAAGTCTCCCTTCTCCCCTACCATGCCTCATAACATAACGAGCCATTTTCTCATCTCCTCTGTGTTTTGCTAATGCAAAATATGGAGCGAAACGTCATGTCGTATCAACAAAAAGATTCAAGACCGTCAAAAGCACGAATTAAATCCCCGCCTTTATCGGGCGGTGAAGTCGCAAGGAAGACGGAGGAAAAAGGGCGAGGACTGTCCGAGCGGAGCGAGTTCCGCAGACCCCGACGGCGACCGTAGCGACGAACCCAAAAGCCCGATAACTGCGGCGGCGCTTCTTGGTTCGTTCTTCTCGCTGTTGAGAAGAATGAACAAATAAAGCGAATTAATGTAACAAGGACTTTCTTTGACAGGGAAAGAAAATCATTAGTATTCAACCTTCTCCCCCTGCCGTGCCCCGAAGCATTGCGGGGTGTGGTGCAAGAAAATATAGGGGAGAACTGAGGAGCGTAGCGACGAGGAGAGGGGTTAAAAATACCAGAAGTGGGAGTAATAGAGTTAACCCTCCTCTCCCCCTGTGTTTCTGTAAGGGAATATAGGGAGAGTGCCCAAAGGACGAGGGGGTTGAATTAGAAAAATATAGCTTCCTCCCTTTGTTCATCGCAAATGAATAGAGAGCTACTTCTAAACTCCTCCCTTGCCGTGCCCCGTATGCGGGGGTATCGCACTGCAATGAGCGGAGGGGTTAATAAAAACAGCAGCCCGAACGGTTCGTTCTTCTCGCTGCTGAGAAGAACGAACCAAGAATAAAACTCCACCACCGATACAGAACTTGAAAAGAAGAAATAAAACTCAGTTATGCAATGACGAAAGTATGATTCTCAAAAAAATAGATAACACACAGACAAAACCGAGGCTTGTTTCTATTAACCCTTTACACTATCTTTGCACGAAGCAAAGGAAAAGAAAAGTGGAACAAGATTTTCTGAACAGTCTGAACGACCAGCAACGCGAAGCTGTGCTCTATACCGATGGACCGGAATTGGTTATCGCCGGAGCCGGATCGGGTAAAACAAGAGTACTTACCTACAAAATAGCACACCTGCTGCAAATGGGATATCCACCCTACCGGCTGCTGGCACTCACCTTCACCAACAAAGCAGCCAACGAAATGAAAGAACGCATCGCCGCATTGGTAGGGACAGAGACAGCTCAACGCTTGTGGGCAGGGACGTTTCACTCCATTTTCTCCCGCATACTCCGAGCCAATGCCGACCGGATCAGCTATCGTCACGACTTCACCATCTACGATGCCTCCGATTCCCTGTCGCTTATAAAAAGTATTATCAGAGAACTTCAACTCGACGATAAGACATACAAACCCTCAACCGTGCAGGCGATTATTTCCCATGCGAAAAACGCCCTCATCGAACCGCAAGCCTATGCGCGAAACCGGGAACTTATCGAGATGGATACTCGTTCGAAACGACCCCTCATTCACGAAATATACCGTATCTACCGACAACGCTGTTTCGTGTCGGGGGCAATGGATTTCGACGACCTGCTGCTCAATACCAATATACTTTTCAGGGATCACCCCGACGTGCTGCAACACTATCGCGACCTGTTCGCCTACATCTTGGTAGACGAGTATCAAGATACCAATTTCGCCCAACACCTCATTGTCAGCCAGTTGGGAAAAGACCACAACCACATCTGCGTGGTGGGCGACGATGCCCAGAGCATTTACTCGTTCCGGGGAGCGAATATCCACAATATACTCGGACTGAGTAAAGAGTACCCGGGATTGAAAATATTCAAACTCGAACGAAACTACCGTTCCACACAAAATATCGTCAATACGGCCAACAGCCTCATCGCCAAGAACAAGGAGCAAATACCCAAACAAGTATTCTCCGAAAAAGAACAAGGAAACAAAGTACAAGTAATAAGTGCCTATTCCGATTTCGAAGAAGGCTTTATCGTCTCGAACCGTATTGCCGAAATGCGCCTCACGACTCACTGTGATTACAACGACTTCGCTGTCCTCTACCGTACGAACGCACAGTCCCGTGTATTGGAAGAAGCTCTGCGCAAGCGCAATATACCCTACCGCATCTACGGAGGTATGTCGTTCTACCAAAGGAAAGAAATCAAGGACGCCATCGCCTATTTCAGATTGACGATAAACCCCGATGACGAAGAAGCGCTCAAACGAGTCATCAACTATCCCGCACGAGGAATCGGAAATACCACTCTCTCGAAACTCATCGAACGGGCACACTCGCAGGAATCCAGTATATGGAATGTGATTTCCGACCCCATAGGCCACAACTTGGCCGTTAACAACGGCACATTGAACAAGTTGAAAACCTTCAAGGACCTCATAGACGAATTACGCTACGAAGCCGATAAAAAGAACACATCGGAACTGGCGGAAACGATTATCAAGCGGTCGGGTATTTGGGGAGAGATTTCCTCGGATCGTACCCCCGAAAACATCAGCCGGCAAGAGAACATCGAAGAACTTTTGAACGGTGTCCGTGAATTTTGCGCCCTGCGCGAAGAAGCCGGAGAAGAACAAACCTCCCTATCCGACTTCTTAGCCGAAATTTCTTTGGCGACAGATCAAGACAACGGCGATGAAACCGAGCAAGACAAAGTGACCTTGATGACGGTCCATGCATCGAAAGGATTGGAGTTCAAACAAGTTTTCATTGTTGGAGTAGAAGAAGACCTCTTTCCTTCGGCCATGAGTAAAAACAGTGAACGGGAAATTGAAGAAGAACGACGTCTGCTCTATGTGGCCATCACCCGCGCAGAAGAAAACTGCACCCTCACGTATGCCCTCTCCCGCTATCGTAACGGACAAACGGTCTCCTCCCCTCCAAGCCGGTTCATCAAAGACCTCGATTCTCGATACGTCGATATGCCGGTACAAACCAAACAGGAGTCTCCCAGAGAAACCATATCGTGGAACCGATTTCCATTCGATGCGGAAAGACCGCGCAAAACGTCCCGATGGAACGAAGAAGAGACGGATCGCACACCTGCACCGAGACCCTTCACTGCTCCGTCTCCGGGCAAACGGTTGACTAAGATAGACTCTAAATCCGCAGGTGAAACCCATTCTACGACACAGTCCACAGTCGCGACCGCTGCCGGGCAGGTAGAAATAGGAACATTCATCTGCCATGCCCGCTTCGGAAACGGAACCGTTACAGCCATAGAAGATACGGGAGACAACTGCAAAATAACCGTCGAATTTGAAAACGTCGGGCGCAAACAGCTCCTGCTCAAATTCGCCAAGTTCACAATCATAGAATAATTTTCATACGTCATGCACGATACGCTATCGCAAATACCATCGCCCTGCTATGTTCTCGAAGAAGAACTATTGCGCCGCAACCTCGCTCTCATTCGCTCTGTCAAAGAAGCCGCCGGAGTAAATATTATACTGGCGTTCAAAGCCTATGCCCTTTGGAAATCATTCCCCGTCATACGGGAATATATTCCGCACTCCACAGCCAGCTCCATACACGAAGCACGGCTGGCATTCGAGGAGATGGGCAGTCCGGCACACACCTACTCACCGGCCTATACCGAGCGGGATTTCCCGACAATACTCAAATACAGCAGCCACATTACCTTCAACTCCCTGACTCAATTCGAACAGTTTTACCCCCAAGTAGTAGCCGACGGCAATCGGGTATCGTGCGGGTTGCGTATCAACCCCGAATATTCCGAAGTAGAAACCGACCTCTACAATCCCTGCGCACCGGGTTCCCGCTTAGGAATAACCGCCGACAAGCTGCCTGAACTTCCGCAGGGAGTGGAGGGGCTTCATTTCCACACCCTCTGCGAGTCCACCTCCTACGACCTCGAAAAGACTTTGGCACAGGTCGAAGACCGATTCGGGCATCTGCTCCCCCATATCAAATGGCTGAACATGGGAGGCGGTCACCTCATGACCCGCAAAGATTACGATACCGCACATTTGATTAACCTCCTCCGGGGCTTCAAACAAAGGCACCCCGGCCTCGAAATCATTCTCGAACCCGGCAGCGCATTCGCTTGGCAGACCGGTACATTAGTATCCACCATAGTCGATATAGTCGAGAACCACGGTATCAAAACAGCCATTCTCGACGTCTCTTTTGCCTGTCACATGCCCGACTGTCTCGAAATGCCCTATAAACCGGCGATACGAGGCTCGGTAGAACCCGCTCTCGGCACATACGCCTATCGTATGGGAGGAAACTCCTGTCTGAGCGGCGACTATATAGGAGACTGGCATTTCGACCACGAATTGCAAATAGGAGACCGAATCATATTCGAGGATATGATTCACTATACGACAGTCAAGACAACCATGTTCAACGGAATCCCCCACCCCTCCATAGCCTGCCTCAAAAGCGACGGGAAAGCGGAAATCTGGCGGGAATACGACTACTACGACTATAAAACCCGAATGGATTGACAAGACATCGATCCCCCGGAACAAATCACAAAATACATTTGTTAATCGACAAAAAGCATAAAACAATGGGAACATTCTTAGGTATCGTAGCACTGCTCATCACCCTTGTCGCATTTATTCCCCTATTGGGATTTCTCAACTGGGTGGCCATACCCATATCGGTCATTTTCCTCATCATCTGTGCCATTCTCAAATCAGACAATGGCAAAACCCTCTGCATCGTATCTATCGTTTTGGGTATACTGCGCCTTATGCTTGGTGGAGGGATATTCTAATCTCCTACGAGACAATGAAAACTGTTTACAAATCAAAGGTCGATAAAGGCTTGCTAATCGCCATTATAGCAATTGTCCTTCTGTCCTACCTGCCGCTCCTGTTCGAATTCTCTTGGATAGCCCTCGCCTTATTGGTCGTCACGGCCGCTTTCATTGCCGACCCGTTCTGTAACACGAGCTACACCATAGACAACGGCACGCTGCATATCAAATGCGGCATATTCTTGTCGTCCTCCTTCCCGATCGACCGAATAACGAAAATCTCGAAAACCAATAGTTGTTTAAGCGCACCGGCCTTATCGATGGACAGGATAGAAATCCGCTTCGCCGACAAAAAGACTCTCGTCTTGTCTCCCAAACAGAGGCAAGCATTCATCGATCATCTAAGGAGTCTCAATCCCGATATAGTTGTAAAGCCACCTCTCTGATACGGAATGATTCCCCTACTCTAACGTGAGAAAGTCGGCGGCTAAACGAACAGACTCCCCGAATGCCGCAGGCTGTCCCGGCACGGTGATAAAGAGATGCACCGTATGAGGCAAAACCGTATGGCTCACGGCAACGCCGAGCCCGGAAAGTCTGGCCGCCAATTCCTTCCCCTGACATAAAAGAATATCCCGCTCGGCATTGACGATAAGCGTCGGCGGTAGCTGTTTCAGTAGCTCGTCATCGGCTACGCCCGGCGAGACAAGAGGCTGGCGAGCATCTCCTGTACCGATGTATGCGGCATTGAAAGCCTCCATCAATTGGGCATCGAGACCATATCCCTCGGCATAGTTTTTCCACGAAGACGAACCGTCTGCCCAAGCTTTTGTCACCGGATAAAACAACACGAGCGAACAAAGTGAAGAGCACTTCGTTCCACTGTCCATGCGGCAAGAGTGAGAATCCTTTGCAAGAATTAGGTTAAGAGCCGTAGCAAGAGCAAGATTCCCGCCCGAACTATCTCCGCCGATAGATATCCGATCAGGAAAAAAGCCATACTCCCCGGCATGCTCGAAAGCGAATGCGACGGCCTCGGTACAAGCATTGAGGGCGGCAGGATAAGCATGTTCGGGTGCTAAGGGATATTCCACGGCCAACACAGCAATCTTTGCCCGATACGATAACTCCGCACAAAAATGAGCGCAACTATTGATACTCCCGAAACACCAGCCACCCCCATGTAAGTAAATCAACACAGGCAACGGAATAGTACCGAATCCGGCAGGGCGATACAAACGATAACACCCTCCGATATCCTTTGTCACTACCTCACTTTTCGATTCAGGTTTCGTATTACGCGAATTACGCACAGATATCAAAGCGGTACAATCCCCGTTTATGGCGCGACGCACGGCATCGGCCTGTGTCTTTTGTAAACCCGCAGGCAAAGATTGAAGAAACGCACAAGTCTCCTTCTCCATCATTACACTGCTCTGCGCTCTGCCTCTCAATGAAAATACGACAAGTACGGCACACATGACCATTTTAGACACATAAAAAGTCGTACGACAAATACCCAACGGTCTCATACATTCATTATCCCTTTGATTGAGCTATCAAAGATACGCTTTTCCACACAAAACACACCTACCGACTCTATAATTCAATAGTATTTATCCGTGGTATTCTCAACACATAAGAAATTGACAGTTTAAAATCCAACTAAATTAATTATGATTTAATTTCAAATCCGTACCTTTGACATATTAAATACAGCTGCTTGTCCCTTACATCATGAAATGGATAAGTTGTGATTCGCTTTCAAATTTGTATCTTTGACATATTAAATACAGCCTATTAAAAAACTTTACTAGCATGAAAGAGTTGTGATTCGCTTTCAAATTTGTATCTTTGACATATTAAATACAGCAGAACTTAAAACACAATCAGGGGAAATTCGTTGTGATTCGCTTTCAAATTTGTATCTTTGACATATTAAATACAGCCTGCAACTCGCTGGGCAGTGAAACCGAGAGTTGTGATTCGCTTTCAAATTTGTATCTTTGACATATTAAATACAGCTTACAATGATACCATCAGTCACGAAGTACGGTTGTGATTCGCTTTCAAATTTGTATCTTTGACATATTAAATACAGCGTCAAAGAGAAACACCCCTACGGCAACGCCGTTGTGATTCGCTTTCAAATTTGTATCTTTGACATATTAAATACAGCACACAAGAAGAAGCAGAACGATACCTCAAAGTTGTGATTCGCTTTCAAATTTGTATCTTTGACATATTAAATACAGCGACTTTACCGAAGATCCAAGCGTAAAAGTAGTTGTGATTCGCTTTCAAATTTGTATCTTTGACATATTAAATACAGCGTCTCCAAAACGAGCTATGCAAGAACAATGTTGTGATTCGCTTTCAAATTTGTATCTTTGACATATTAAATACAGCGACTTTGCCGAAGATCCAAGCGTAAAAGTGGTTGTGATTCGCTTTCAAATTTGTATCTTTGACATATTAAATACAGCAGACTTAGCTGTCATCGGGGCTATATGCCAGTTGTGATTCGCTTTCAAATTTGTATCTTTGACATATTAAATACAGCTTCCTAATGATAGGAATAACAAAACAAATAGTTGTGATTCGCTTTCAAATTTGTATCTTTGACATATTAAATACAGCATGTCAATGCCAGGAAGTAACGATACCCTGGTTGTGATTCGCTTTCAAATTTGTATCTTTGACATATTAAATACAGCGGAAACACAGTAAATGTAAATAATAAATGTGTTGTGATTCGCTTTCAAATTTGTATCTTTGACATATTAAATACAGCTATAATCTGCCAATACCATCACTTATTAATGTTGTGATTCGCTTTCAAATTTGTATCTTTGACATATTAAATACAGCTTAATTAAGAAAATACTTAGTGAGAGCCATGTTGTGATTCGCTTTCAAATTTGTATCTTTGACATATTAAATACAGCCAACATGTGAAAAAATAGTTAGTGCTTTCCGTTGTGATTCGCTTTCAAATTTGTATCTTTGACATATTAAATACAGCCCTCCTGTTCACGGAGCCTAAGTACTATTAGTTGTGATTCGCTTTCAAATTTGTATCTTTGACATATTAAATACAGCAAGGAGGTAATGACAAAAACTCTGAAACGGGTTGTGATTCGCTTTCAAATTTGTATCTTTGACATATTAAATACAGCTTTATATTTGTCGTTTGTTTGTTATTTGCAGTTGTGATTCGCTTTCAAATTTGTATCTTTGACATATTAAATACAGCTTGTGTAAACACTTCTTGCAACTGTTCATCGTTGTGATTCGCTTTCAAATTTGTATCTTTGACATATTAAATACAGCTTTCTTTTGCAAAAATCATACGTTCCGTAGTTGTGATTCGCTTTCAAATTTGTATCTTTGACATATTAAATACAGCGGACGCTATAATTGTCCCGTATATTTTTATGTTGTGATTCGCTTTCAAATTTGTATCTTTGACATATTAAATACAGCACAATTTGTATAGTCATTTAATAGTCAAATAATTACACAATCAATTAGAATTAAAAATTAGAGCTGTATTTTATTAAAAAGCCGGTTAAAAAACCGGCTTTTTGTTTTTCAAAAAAGTTCGAGCTGTTGAGGTAGAACCTGTGGCTTTACCTCTTTCTTCCCATAGAAAATTTCCATCATACCGAATTGTTTATCAGTAACACAGAGAATACCTACTTTTCCAAACGGCGGTAAAGAAAGCTTCACCCGGCGGATATGTACATCGGCATTCTCCCGACTAGGACAATGCCGTACATAAATGGAAAATTGGAACATAGTAAATCCATCTTGCAACAGTTTCTTACGGAAGTCGGCATATAATTTACGTTCCCGTTTCGACTCTGTTGGCAAATCGAAAAATACCAATACCCACATAATACGATATTCGCTGAATCTATCCATATTAATTATAATTCTGGATAGATGATTTTACGTAACTCCCCGTTAAAACATTTGTATAAAGAGGCGGTAGTTTGGGCGACTGCGACCATCAAAGGACTACGCCGCCCTTGAATACCTACCTCTACCACCGGTAAAGACAATAACTTTGCTTTCAATTCGGTCGTTAACATCGAATAGTCTTTTCCACTTTCCATGATTTCACAGACCAAGCCATCGACATAGGGGCGATAAGGCTCCATCACATCATCGGCCAAACAATATGCATTATAACGGTTATGATGATGTATGCCCAAAGTAGGTAACAATCCGCTAATAACGAGCGACCGGGCGACAACAGCCCGAAGAATGGCATAGCCATAATTGAGTAGATTGTTGGGGGGATCGCCGTCTCTGTCTCTGCGAAAACTATCGAGGTGAGGGAATATACTCGACCAATAATAGGCGGCAGCCCGTGCTTCCATATTATCGATGTCTCCGCTACGGACTTCGCCCACCCATGCCCGCATATTTTTAGCTACAATCCCCCGGCTCTCCAAAATTGCAGCTTGATTGGCAATCTTTTGCTGCACTGTCTGTTGCCAAAGTTGCTTTTTCAAAGGTAACGAAGCATTAAGTTGGTCTCGGAACCGTTCGTTTTGTGTCGTGTTCCCGCAAAGGGGTAGTACGAGTCCCACAGGCAAACGACTTTTATCGCAAGTGATAATAGCACAATTATTTTCGAGAAGGGCTTCGAGCAATCCTTGTGTGATCGTTATTTGCGAATGATCGAGTACGACCACTCCTATATCTTCGATAGGAATCGTCCGTTCCGCCGCCTTTTTGAACGTATCGGGTAATGTGTCGTTATTCGACACTTCTGGCAGACGCAGTACTAGCTGGGCATTGCGCAAACTCAAATACGAGGGATTCCCAAAATATAATGTGCGTTTGATCATACCGCTTTCCCATTTATGGATATTAACATTCCCAATCTATCAACCTTTATGGGGATACAACTCTCTTTTATCATCTCATCGGTTCTGGCTCGTTCTGACTTATTGTTACTACCGAGCTCTATTTTTTGAAGAACAGGTGCGGCAATAAAAGCAGGCACAAAAAAGACTTGATACCCCGTGCAGCTTACCATCTTATATATTCTATTTCTATCTAACGGTTGACTTATTGAATCAGTTTCTGACTCCTCTTTGGTTGGCAAATAGACCAAATCATTCGGAGACAATATAAATGCCGGAGGATTTCCATTTTCATCATTAGGAGCAATACTTAATCCTTGTTTCAAATTACGAATAACATCATTCAACGGAATAGTCTTAAAAGTTCGCTCTTTATGGCACTCTCCACGATCGTTCTCCACTTCTTTCTCATAAACAGCAAAATACAAATTGGTGCCTTTTGCTGCCTCAACAAATTTCTTGGACTTATTTCCTACTGAGCCTAACGGGAATTTCATCGTACTACACTCATATATACGCACCTTATATATAGGCTTATGATCTTTCCCATTATTCAATGTCTTTATTGTTCTGTTCATTTCATCTATACCTTCTGGGGAGAATGCAAGTACCGGATCATTACCTTTATTTTCAAGATGCCTAAACAGAATCTTTTGAATACCTGTATCGGTTATGCTTTCTATTATTTTTTTAGCTTTCTCAAAATTGGAAACCCCACTAAACAAACTAATAAGATCGTTTCCAAAACGAGTTGCAAAATAACGATTTTTAGGTAATTCTGTTTGAGGATCTACTATCTCACGAGAATAATAACGCACCTCTATTTTCGACAGATTCACATCTTGCCAAACATCTTTATTATCCTCGAAATATTTTTTTATTCGCTCAATATCATAGCCTTTACGCTGCAACTCTAATATTTTTGACCTTAAATCTTTTTCTACAATTCTCTTTGGATTTGTCAATGCTTCCCTCAACGAAACAAATCTAGTTCTCCATAAAAACACCTCTCCCGAAACGGTCTCTTTATGTAAAGGCTTCCTTATCGACCAATGATCGGCAGACTTTTGTTCTTTCCATTCTTTTTCGGAGGAATTATCTTTCCAATGTTGGAAATAATTGACTGTTTTGTTCAACACTCTCAGATTCTGGCGAAAGCTCACTATCACATTTTTTAAAGCGAACTCAACATCTCTTGTAAATTCTTCCCACGGTTTTAGAAATTCTTTCGGTACTTCCCGTTCTTTTAGTTTCCCATCTTGTTTGTACGACACATTCTCATATCTACGTAATTTTCTTGACAATTGATGCTTATTAGCATTATTTTGAGGATTTGAGCATTCGTTATTCAATAAATTCACATGATCACGAGTGGTACAAGCTATGACAATAGCATCCATAACATGATGTCTATGGTCTATACGTTTTTTATTGAAACCTTTTTGATACATCAATGGCATACTTGGAATTCGATGTCCTTCCTGATTAAAGGTTGTAAATTTTTCACCATTATCTGCTCTTATTTCCTCTAACCGCACAAAGCGAGGCAAAATAATATGATTCCATACATCATTCACACCCCAATCTTTTTTCAATCTATCGGTAATCGCACCGTTGCAAGAGATTACATTCTTAGAAACAGATTCTTGTTCATCATCTTCACGCACAATATTGGATAACAGATTCCGAATATATTTGCTTATATACCGGCTGTCATTCAACTGTCGATGACTAAATTCGGTAGGAATATCCTCGGCCAAAAGACGTTGCATTTTCTGCTTATTACTTTTATAATGCTCTTTTACGAAAGCTTCATATTCTTCTACCGAGAAGATTCTCACGTTCCGTCCTCCGCTTAATTCTACAATTTCGCCACCTTTTTCTTTAACAAACTCATATCCCAACAAATCGCCTTTCTTGGCATTGACTTCGGCCTCACATATAACCTTGTTGGTAAATGAATCATCAAAGAAACGAGCTTGCGGAATTATATGTTCTATCTGATAGGCTGGTGTGAACAATTTTCCTAATGGTATTATTTCGCCTGTATAGGGAGAACGATACTTTTGCTCTAACCAACATTTGTAACGAATTATTTCGTTCTTGGTCGGACGCTTTCCCTCTTCACTTTCATTGAATTTTTTCAGTATATTCTTTATTTCATCTTCTATTTCAGAAACACTGCTCAACACTCCATCTTCATAGATACGCAAAATTTCTTGTTGTGCAGGAGAATATGGACGAACATTTTCAATTCCAAGTTCCGGGTTCATAAATTCATGGAGTAACGCTTTGATGCGTAAATTGTTATTTTCATTCCTACTGATAATAGCACTGCATCTTGCCCGTTCTTGGGCTGTTTGTTTCATATCCCGCCCCATTTCGATATGAATTTCGTCTATGGAACCTACTCGTCTCCAAATGTCTCGAACTACACGAAGTGTTTCCATAGTCACTTGTTCAACTATAGGATTACGTAACGAGTGTTGTTTAAACTCTTTCAAGAATTTATTAATATCTTCAGGACTATTCCACTTTTTAATTGTTTTAAGCTCCGAATGGCGATCATAAACGATATAGCAAGCGAGCCACAGCGGTAACCCTTTGAATTGAGAAATATCGGTAAGAGAAATCGATTTTTCTCTTGTTCTTGCTCTGATGGTCTCATCACACTCTCCATTAAGAATCTTTTCGATACGCTCCTTTGTATGATTATCAATAGATTCTAAATTCCAATATTTTCCTCTTCGCATCAAAGGCAGCAACTTGCCAATAGCCTTTGCCGAATACGAGCCATACCCACTTTCCAGTTTCACATTTTTTATTTTCTGTATCGTCTCATCGGAAAAATATACACTCAATTCAGAATAAATCCCTTTTGTTGACACATTTTTCGAACTAAGAGCTTTATCTATCTCAGACTGTGCTGAAACGGAATAAAGCAAGTGCCATATCTTTAATTCTATATCTTCCGAAAGAGCTTCTTTTTCATCGTTCAATAACTTTTTCAAAATAGAACTACGAGTTTTATTACCGGGATATTTTTTATCCTCTACATAATTCCATCGATATAAAGACACCGTATCTTCCGTCTTCGTCTTTTTAAGGCCTAAATGCTTCAACAAATCTTCTTGCGAAACCTCTGCCCGTTCATTAAGCCATTTGAACAATTCCACATAAGCGCTTTCATCTCTCAAAAAATCACTTGTTACATCAACGTTAAACTGCAATTTGCCGTCCACCTCTTTCACTTTTTGATAAATCCTTAAATTGGAAATAAACTGCCATATCCGAAATTCTTGGAACAGAGGATGGGATTTTGCAATACATTTCCTTGGTTTACTTTTTTTCTCCCCATTTTCTATATAAAAGGATTCTTCATACGGGCAATTATCAATCAAAGCCTTTTTGCTTTTCAATGGTCGTTGATAAAACAATATGTCTTTTATGAATAACGAAGTAAAATCCCAAGTTCCAATAACTCTTTTATGTGCCTCATTTTTATAATAAAGCAATTCTATACATTGATGATATAATTCCCTATCTTGTAATTCAAGATGGAATTTTTTTTGATTTTCCAAAATTAGAGATAACTCGTTTGTATAGTTTTCTCGTTCTATGGTTCGAATTAATTTTCCTTTAATTTTTTGATCTGGCTTTTGTAATAACGTATCATAAATATAAGTCCCCACTGTTTTACCAGATGATTTAATATCTACTTCTGTCTTCTTTTTGACTAACATCCAATCTTCTGGTTTCGGGATACTAAAAGAACGCTTCACCTTTCCTTCTTTATCAATCTGAGGACTCCCGTTATTATCGAGAGTTGTCGTTACGATAAACTCTTTAACTTGCCCTTCCCACTCATCAATGGGAACACTGCTAGCCCTACGATATACCCAATAATCATCCGTATCTCCCAAACCACTCTCTAAATACACATTATACCATGTGTCCTTTCCCTTTTTCTCTCCTGTGTCTTCCACTCGAACAACTTTCAAGGCATAAAATTCTATTTTTTTACCCTGAACTTCTTCATCTTCTCCACGAAGTTGAAAATAGCCTCGCTTTTGATTAAAATTTAAGAGTATCCATGCCAGCTCTTCTTTGGAGATCTTCTCAGTCAAAGCTTTTTTACGGAGATAGTAAATTGTCCAATCATAAGGCACTTTACGTCCATCTAACAATAATTGCGGTTGTGAGTGTCTAAAATCTTCCAACATTTCATTAAACGAATCTAAAAAAATAAATTCGTTCTTTCCCATCTTATCTTTTTTCCATGAAAGTTTTACCTCATTATCAAGAAAGAATTTACCATATTTATCAATATTTTGAGAATAATGTTCTGGCAAAAATCCCATACAATTCAGCACTCTTAACAGCCTTTCTCTTCTCAATAAATACCTTTCCCTCAATCTTCTAGCACTTCGGTAACCTGTTCTTTCTCTTGTTTGAGACACAGAATTTCCGTTTTCAAAATTGCCCAAAGTTGCTTGATCCATAGGAATAATCCTACTTCCTGCAAGATCTATGCTTTGTAAGATTTCCTTTCCATCTTCATTTTTCAATGCTTTTACAATAGCCCAACCTATACTATTCGAGCCTAAATCCAATCCCAAAATGTTTTTCATGCCTACTATATATTTTATGGTATTATTATATTTAATATGTAAACATAAAAAAATTTATCGAAAAATACAATAGTATAAAAAAATTATATGTATATTTGTCAACACAAATTTGAAAGCAAATCACAATAAGGATTATTCCGTTGTGAAAACATTTGGAAGGGGGAGTATTCATGCTCCTCGTTCTTTTTTATATATCTCTATTTTATCAAAAATTTTTTAAGAATATCTCCGTCCCCAACCCAAAATCCCATTCGCAAAATTATAATCACTGCTGTCATACCCTTCTCCAAACGATTTCCTTTAATAGTGTAAAAAGGATATTAATCTATATATTGTATATTATCAAAGGGTTATGAGCCGAAAATCAGAGGTATGGAGTGGCGTCGGGGACGACGGGGCGAGCTCTCAGAGACGGGAGTTTCTGAGGGGTGGGGTTTAATCCGCTGTGC
>OGQB01002181.1_pt1 | contig 14812 bp, 12 predicted proteins | sample 1553071 | NCBI WGS metagenome assembly OGQB01 (sample SAMEA2580284, study PRJEB22360) | human gut metagenome | biome: human gut; feature: human-associated habitat; material: faeces | place: Denmark | collected 2008/2010
CTGCTTCGGTTGTTGCATGTTTATAAGAAATTTCCAGTTCCATTTATCGCCAGGATTTTTGCCAGGGCATTACACAAGAATAAGCATAGTGCAGTGATTGATCTTCTTACCGGAAAAATAAAAAGCGCAGCGGCGGCTTATCCTGACCGGACTTTTGGAAATGAGGCTGATCAGCAGTTAAAAAGTCTGCTGTCAAAAGCGGGAAAACTGCAGGAAAAACTGACCCGGGACGGAATCCATGCGGAGGTATTAAGAGAAGAGCCTTTTACAACCGCCAGGGACAGCCTGGATTTTCAGGTTTTTCTCATGGTTTGGAAAAAGGGCTGGTGGAACCGCAGGGTGGAAATCCGAAAACTGTGAGTAAGAAACTATCGTGCTTTAACACTTCTCAGAAAATAACAGATCGCCCACGCAATACTCATCCCCGCGGCGATTCCAAATGCGAAGAGAAAGGTATCCCTCCCATATTTAAGTGCCTGCATGGGATTTCCCTCTACAATACTGCTCATGCAGTAATAAAGGGTACTTCCGGGAATTAACGGAATCACGGAAGTAACGAAAAAAGAAGTGGAAGTTTCCTTGCAGATTCTTGCCAGGATTTCCGCATACACATCTGCAATAAAACCAGCCAGCAGTGCCGGAAGAAAAACACTTCCCCACAGACTCTTCCCAAAGAGAAAGACTAGCCAGCTAAGAAAACCACCGGCAGCAGCCAGCGGCAGATATTTAGTTTTCATGTGAAAAAGAAGACCAAAAGCCACAGATCCGATAGCTCCGGTAATCAGCTGTATAACCGTCATTGTGATCAAAGTCCAAACCTCCCAAAAAGAATAATTGCGCCCATAAAACCAAGTGCCAGTGCTGCTGCAAGAAGTAACGCGGCGATCAGCCTGATAATACCCGAAAGGGTATCACCAATGAGTACATCGCGGATTGCATTAGTTGACATAAGTCCTGGAATCAGAAGCATAATATCACCAATCATGATCTTATCCATGTGAAGGAAAGGACAGAGCAAAGTAAATCCGCAAATGGCGCAGCCTGTGAGAAAAGACGCTGCAAATTGGAAAGTAACCTCGTTCATACATACTGGTCTTAGATATTTTTGCAGGCTCCATATCAGGATTGCAGCAATGCCGGCAGTAATGGCATCCGGAATAGTGCCGCCGTAGAAAAGGGCAAAACTGCAGGCTGCAAGAACGCTTCCAAGCAGTTTCCAAAGAGGCTTAGGTCTGTTTGCATTGATCTTCTCAAATTCATTTCGCAGCTCCGCAGCAGAAACCGGATGACTGCAGAAACGGCGGCTCAGGGCATTGAGCTGCTCCCGCTTGGTGAAATCATTCCCCCCACATTCATGAATGCGCCGTGTCTGCGTCCGTGCGCCATCTCCGGGAAATTCCATAGTAATAACAATGCTGGACGTGATGACGAAAACGTTCATATGGGTAGCACCACAGGCATAACCCATCCGGTTCAGGGTGTCCTCCACCCGGAAAATTTCTGCGCCGCTGTTTAACAGTGCGTCGCCCATATCAAGAAAAACATGCAAATAATCTTTGGCTGTCTGCATGAGAATTACTCCTTTAATCTTCTGAAAATATCTTAAGTATAAATCTTAATCACGGACAATACAACTTCTTTCTATCCATGGAACAGCCAGCATAGTCAATAAAGGCAATATACTTACTGACTGCCTCGGATGCGCCTCCCAGAAAATATAAAAGACAAGCGCACCACACCAGTAGATTGCCAGGATCCAGCTGTATTTGTCTGTTTTTTTCTTACGAAATGTGCAACACACGCCAGATAGGATCAGAACATACAATACTATATTGTAAGCCTGCATATATGTTCTGAACAAACCGGATTTTTTACCAACAAGCCAGTCATAGCAGGTTGTTTTTTCCACTACATTTTTTGTGTATTGAGTATATCCATGTGTACCGATTCCCCATACAATTGCTTCTTTCTTTATGGCAAGCTTCAGATTCCCCAGCACTCCATTCTCACGAAGATGTTCAAGATAGACCTTTTTATTATTTTCCACTTTTTCTTCATGTGTCGGAAAACTGCGTGTAAACCTCATATCTTTTACATTGTACGTTCCATTGCCATGGCTTCCCATCATCAGAAAATGCTCAATCGTAATCGCCGAATCATAAGTATCCATGTCTACATGGTAACGATATACTCCACCCCATGCCAACTGAAAAATCAGCAGACCACATACCAGTGGAATCCCAAATGTAAGTAACTTTTTCCAATACTTATTCAGCAAGATCCAGACGCCAGCCGCAAGTACTATAAAAATGCTGGTTACACGAATGCAGGTTGCAAACCCGATCAGAAATCCGGCAACAAGAAAGTGTATCATCTTCCAGTGATTTTTTTTCTTGTAACAGCCGTAAATAATAAAACCTACACCGGCCATAACCAGTCCGGCTGATATCGTATCTGTATAATAATAAGACGCGTACGCATAAAAAGAAGGATTCGTAAGAAGTAATGCCATATATACCGCGGTTGTTCGAATCGTAGTAACTTTTTTTAAAATAAGGAATGCAGATACATACATAACAAGGATCAACAGCACATTAAACAATCCAGCCGCAATCCGGTAATCCATACCTGTAAATGCTGCCATACGGAATACATAGTAGATTACGATTGCCAGTGGAATATTATTTGTATTATAAGCAAAGTACTTCGATTCGCCAAAACTGATTTTCCCTGTCTCCACCATATCTACACAATAATCATAAATATGATTCAGATCCACTTCCGGAACCAGTCGCATATGAAAAACAATATATGTCTGCACAATAACCGCTGCGAATATCCCTGCTATGGTCAGGTAGTACAGTGTTCTCTCCGATAATCGCCGGAACAGTGTCAGGCTTCCTGCAAATACTGCTGCATAGCATAGCAACACCAGTATTACTTTTGTTATATTTATATCTTTCATAACAAGAGGCTCAACAAATGACACAAATGATACAAACAATGCAGCTATTATTACAAAACAATATGTTATTTTTTCTATGGATTTTTTCATTCTATTATTCCTCATTTCCGAATAGCTACAATCTTCTGTGCTCATTTTAGCATAGTATAATTTTATTGTCATCTGTATCATTTACAGAAGAAAAAAGAACGCCAGTTGCCTGACGTTCTTGAATGATCTTTATTATCTTCTTCCGTAGCGTGTTGCCAGTTCCAGCATTTCTTTCTGAAGTTCTGCCGTGAACTGTCCTTCTTTTAATCTCCACTTCCAGTTCTTTCCAAGTGTGGATGGCTGATTCATTCGTGCGGAATTATCGAGTCCCAGATAATCCTGCATCGGCACGATACAGAGATTCGCAACACTCTGCATTACCAGACAGATCAGGTCGTTACACAGTTCCTTACCGGAGTCCTTGAAATTATTCAGATATTTACGCACCTGCCGTCTCTCTGCCGGAGTGATATCCTCCAGCCAGGAAAGCAGTGTTTCATTATCATGTGTTCCCGTATAAACAACGCAGTTTCTTGGATAGTTGTGTGGCAGGTAGTCGCTGGCATTTCCGGTATCACGCTCATCAAAGGCAAACTCAATAACCTTCATATTCGGATAGCCACTCTCTTCTACCAGTCTCTTAACACTGTCTGTCATATATCCAAGGTCTTCTGCGATGATCTCCCTGTCACCAAGACTTGCGGAAATAGCACGGAACAGATCGATTCCAGGTCCTTTTTCCCACCATCCATTTTCTGCTGTCGCATCACCATAAGGAATTGCATAGTATTCATCAAATCCACGGAAATGATCAATCCTTACAACATCATACAGACGGAAACAATTGGCAATTCGTTTGATCCACCATTCATATCCGGAGTTACGATGCACTTCCCAGTTATACAGCGGGTTTCCCCAGAGCTGACCAGTCGCGGAAAATCCATCCGGAGGGCATCCGGCCACCTGTGTCGGGCAATTCTTCTCATCGAGTTTGAAGAGCCATGGGTTTGCCCAGGTATCCGCACTGTCCATTGCTACATAGATTGGAATATCACCAATGATCTGGATACCTTTTTCATTGGCATACTGTTTCAGTTTCTCCCACTGTTTTGCAAATTCATACTGTTGAAAACAGATAAAATCCATCTGTTCTTTTAATTCCACTCGTTTTTCTTCCAGGGCAGCTTCCTGTCTTGTCTTCAGTGGTGCCTCCCACTCGCTCCAGGCAATTCCGCCCAGGCTGTTTTTGATCGCCATATACAGACTGTAATCTTCCAGCCATTTTTTATTTTTTTCCACAAAGGTTTCATATGCCTGATCCGGTACAAATCTGTGGAACGCTTTCTCCAGAAGTTCAAATCTGCCCATATAAATTTTTTCGTAATCCACATATGCCGGATTACTTCCAAAATCCACACTGTCACACTCTTCTTTTGTCAGCAGTCCTTCCTCGATCAGTGTTTCCAGATCAATAAAATACGGATTACCCGCATAGGTGGAAAAGGACTGATACGGGGAATCTCCATATCCGGTCGGTCCCAACGGCAGAATCTGCCAGTACTTTTCACCGCCTTTTTCCAGCTGGTCCACAAACTCATAAGCTTCCTTTGAAAAACAGCCGATACCATACGGAGACGGCAGGGATGTTACAGGAAGTAAGATACCACTTGCTCTCATTTTTTATCCTCCTTTAGATTTTCAGTACTTTCGGAAACGTTATCGGTAACGTTTCCATTCCTTGTAATCTGACAGTATCATATTATATGAAAAAAAGCAAGAAAAAAATGTAGATTTATCTCACATTCTTTTCCTGCTTTTTATATTTTGCTTTTGTAACCTTTTTCCTACCGATATTCTCCCATAAAAAACAGCGCTACTGTTCCCGGTCCGGAATGGGTTCCGATCGTAGCCCCGATCGTATTGATCAGAAAACTTTCATATCCGAACTTTTCTCTGACCAGTTTTGCCACATACTGTGCATCCTCCTCACAGTCACCATGACTGATAAAGATAATATCATTTTTATCTTTCCAGCTTCCGATGCGCTCTTCCATCATGGAGACCAGCGTCGCCAAAGATTTCTTTCTTCCCCGTACCTTACTTAATGGAATCAGATGTCCCTCGTCATCCACGTGAAGCAGCGGTTTCAGATTGATCATTGTTCCCACGATAGCTGCGGCTTTTGATACTCTGCCACCTCTGTACAGATGGAACAGATCATCTACGGTAAATACATGGCAGAAGTTCTGTTTGTGTTCTTCCAGCCATGCAGCCACTTCATCCACAGATGCCCCCGCTTCTTTCATCTGTACCGCTTTGTAAACGAACAGGCCTTCTCCAAGAGAAGCACACAGCGAATCGACTACCAAAATCTTTCTGTCCGGATATTCTTCTTTCAGTTCTTCTGCTGCCAGACGTACACTGTTATAACTGCCACTCAGCCCGGAAGAAAATGCCAGATGCAGTACATCATTTCCGGCCTCCAGAAGCGGTCGCAGAACGTCTTTCGCTTCCTCACTGTTGACCTGGGACGTGGTCGGCATGGATCCTGCTCGCATCCGACTGTAAAACGCTTTAAAATCCAGCTCATTTTCTTTATTATAAGTGATTCCATCCAGCTGGTATGTCAGATACATATATTCTACCTGATGTTCTTTATAGTAAGAATAAGGCAGATCTGCTGTATTCTCTGTCGTAATTACATATTTTTCCATACTCTGTCCTCCCCGCACTTTTATGTATTACCGGAAAGCTCCCGAAATACATTTTTTTTCATTTTACCATCACTGTTCTGCCTGTGCAACCTTTTCCGAAAGAACCTCTCTTGCTTTTTTCATCTGTGCATCCTTACTCTCCCATTCCTCCTGAGAAAGCTCGTTAAACTGATTCGGATTGGTAAATTCTTCTGCATTCTCCGGCCAGTCACTCTCCACATCCGGAGTGATTCCGGTTCCCTGGATATTCACACCGTTTGGGGTATAATATCTGGAAGTGGTCAGTTTTACTGCACTGCCATCTCCCAGTGAAAAAGTCTGCTGAACAATTCCTTTCCCAAATGTCGTGGTGCCCACCAGCGTTCCCACACCGTGATCTTTCACCGCTCCGGAAAAGATCTCTGCAGCACTGGCACTGTTTTCATTGACCAGAACCACCAGCGGAATATCGATCGGTGTTTTTCCTTTACAGGTATGCTCCGTCCGATGTCCGCTCTTATCTTCGGTATACACGATCATACCTTTCGGAAGAATCTGTTCCAGCGTATCACATACCGCTGTCAGAAGTCCCCCCGGATTTTCCCGCAGATCAACCAGAAGTCCTTTCATTCCCTGTTCATTGAGTTCACTGTAGGCTTTCTTAAACTGTTCCGAAGTGCCATCGGTAAATTCTGTAATCTGAATATATCCAAGGGAATCGTCAAGCATCCGGCTCTTTACTACCGTTACTTCCACCTTTTCCAGAGATACTGTGATATCGGCAGTCGTTCCATCCCGTTCCACAGTCAAAACCACCTGCTTTTTGTTATCTTCCCGGATGATTTGGGAGATCTCTGACAGTTCTTTTTCAGTAATATCCTTTCCATCCACTGCCGTCAGGATATCTCCTTTCTGAATCCCTGCCTGCTCTGCCGGGCCGCCTTCTGCCAGATCCACCACACTGACAACTCCGCTGTCCGGATCCTTGGACATCGTAAGTCCCACACCTGTATACGCCCCCTGTGTGGACTCCTGCAGCAGTTTGTAGGCATCTTCTGAATAGTAGCCGGAATAAGGATCCTGCAAACTGGCTACCAGTCCACTGTACATACCTTCTTCCATCGTATACTGGCTGTCTTCATCACCTTCTTTGTAATCCAGATAATATGTATCCACTAATTTTGCTATTTTGGATGCTTTACCAAGATCACTGAGGCCAAGACCCTGTTCTCCGATCACTGGAACGGATCCAAAGCAGATAAAATATCCGATACCACCCACAATCACGGTTACTGCCACACCCCCGGCAAATCCTTTGATCCAGGTTTTCATTCTTTCTGTCATCTCTGTTGTCTCCTGTCTGTTACTGTCTTCTCCTGCAATTTCTCAGTTTTTGCAGAAACTCATTCATATACAAAGGGGGCTGCCGCTTTCCTGCTGCATCCCCCTTTGTATTATTTCCAATCACCTTCGGTGATGGCATTTTGATTTCTCTTTCGTTATTTATCAGACTCTCAGATGTTTGCGGATCGTGATCACACTTCCGAACAGTCCGATACCCATACCAAGGATCAGCGCCACCGGAGTCAGTACTTCGAATACCTGTGTAACACTCATAAACTGTACCACACTGCTCAGCATACTGAACTTTGTAAGAACATATTCGATCACTTTCTTGTACATGACAAAAAGTAATACCAGCGGAATGATGGCTCCGATCAGACCGATGATCATACCTTCGATCAGAAATGGTGCTCTTACAAAGAAGTTTGTCGCACCGATAAGTTTCATGATACCTATCTCTTCTTTACGAATGGAAATACCAATCGCTACCGTATTACTGATCAGGAAGACCGCCACACAAAGCAGGATCAGAATGATTGCCACGGATATGTAGGTCAATAAGGTGTTAAAGGAAGACAAGGTCTGTGTCGCGCCCTTTAACTGATTCACTTCCCGGACACCATCAAGCCCCTCGATATATTTTACCAGTGCATCCTGATGCTCGATCTTATCCACATAGACGGAATAACTGGAAGAATTCGCCAGCGGATTATCATTCTTAAATCCTTCTGCCATCTCAGATTCCAGTTCTGTATCCCCAAAATACTGTTTTGACCATTCATCCCATGCCTCTTCAGCGGATACATATTCAACCTTCGTTACGCCTTTATACGCCTTGATCTGCTCCCCGATACTGTTGATCGTCGCCTGATCCACACCATCATCGAAAAGAACGGTAACCGCAACGCCTTCCTCTGCATTCTTTACAATATACCGAAAGTTGATTAACAACGAAAAGAACAGACCAAATAAGAAGATACATGCTGTCATAGTGGCTATGGAAGCCGCGGAGAACATGATATTTCTCCATATATTTTTGATTCCCTGTTTGGCACTGTAGCCGATTGTACTAATCCTCAAGATATCCACCTTCCTCTTCGTCGCTGACAATTACACCTTTTCTCATGGTAATTACACGCTTTCTGAATGAATTGACGATTTCTCTGTTATGAGTTACTACCAGAACTGTAGTTCCTCTCTCGTTGATCTCTTCGAGCAGTTTCATAATCTCCAGTGAATTCTTCGGATCCAGATTACCGGTAGGTTCATCTGCCAGAAGAATATTCGGACGGTTGACCAGTGCACGGGCCAGTGCCACACGCTGCTGTTCACCACCGGATAATTCTCTCGGAAATGATTTGTACTTTTCTGCCAGTCCTACCAGTGTGAGAATCTCCGGCACACGCTTTTTGATCACCCGGTTCGGCCTCTCGATCACGCGCTGTGCAAATGCTACATTCTCATATACATTTCTATCTTTCAACAACCGGAAATCCTGAAATACAACGCCTACCCCACGACGGTATTTCGGAACCTTTCTGCGTTTCATCTTGCCGAGATTCTGATCGTTAACAATGATGGTTCCGGAAGTCGGTTCCAGTTCCTTCAACAGTAATTTGATCAGTGTAGATTTCCCGGAACCGCTGTTTCCTACTATAAATACAAATTCCCCTTTATCAATGTGCAGTGATACGTCGTTTAAAGCCGGCTGGCCTTTGGCGTAAGATTTGCTTACATTTTCCAACGTAATCATATACTCCTCCTGTTTCTATTCTTTAATAGTCTAAGGTTTCCATATACTTCATATATCGTACAACCATAAGAGCGATCTTGAAGGTGATTGCATCTTCAAACACTCTCAGATCAAGACCGGTACTGGGTAAGAGCCGGTCTCTTTTCTGTCCCCCCCCCAGCCGATATACCAATGTGTTTCTGTGAATGTACAGCTGACGTGATGTCTCAGATACATTCAGACTGTTCTCAAAGAATTTGTTGATGGTCGTGATGGTTTCCTCGTCGAAATCATCCGGCGATTTATTCTCGAAGATCTCCTTTATAAACATCTTGCACAGCGGAATAGGAAGCTGATAGATCAGCCGGCCGATTCCCAGTGAACTGTAGGCAATAATTTCTTTTTCATCAAAGAAAATCTTTCCGACATCCAGGGCCATCCTTGCTTCTTTGTAAGAACGTGAGACCTCCTTAAGTTCTTTTACAATGGTTCCGTATGCAATATGCACAAGTTCATCCTTCTCGCGTACCGCCTGCAGAATCGATTCTGCGATCTTTTGCATCTCTGCATAACCGTCGCCGGGATTTACTTCCTTCACCACGATAATACTCTTCTCATCCACAGCGGTGATAAAATCACCCTTTTTCCCCTGAAAAATATTTTTTACATTTTCAAGAGCCGTATAATCTTTTCCCTGACCGGTTTCCAGGATAAACACCACACGTTTTGTTTCCACATCAATGTGCAGTTTTTTTGCTCTGTTATAAATATCCACCAGAAGCAGGTTATCCAGTAACAGATTTTTGATAAAATTGTCTTTATCAAAGCGCTCTTTGTAGGCCACCAACAGATTCTGGATCTGAAATGCTGCCATCTGACCGATCATATAAGTATCTTCACTACCCCCGCTGACAACCAGTACATATTCCAGCCGATTTTCATCATATACTTTGAAAAACTGGTTTTCCTGTACCACCTGACTGTCCGCAGGAGACGCGGCAAATCCTAAAATATCACTGCTGCTTATTTCCGAATTCTGTGCTGTGAATGCCAGGATTTTCCCCTCTGTATCGGCCACACAGAAATCACTTCTGGAAATATTTTTCAAACCATCCAGTGTGTTTTGCAGTATCTGATTTGAAATCATAATCATACCCTCTTTCAGTACATAGTTTATTTAGAATCTGCTATCCACCCCTGATAAGCAAAGTCTCTTAAATCATATTCTAATATAAAATATACAAAAAATAAAGAGAAAAACATGAAAAAGTAACAATCACAGCAGATTTTCACATTTTGTTCACACCTTATATTCCTGAAATCCTTCTCCCAGAACCTCCCTGGCATCTGTAACGATCATGAATGCTTTCGGATCCACCTGTGCAACCACTTCTTTCAGCTGCACGATCTGTTTTTTACCTACAACGGAAAAAAGCATCAGCCGTTCTGTACCGGCATACATACCCTGTGCATGGACGCCGGTCACCCCACGGTCCAGATCTTCGAGAATTCTTCTCGATACCTCTTCCTGATGATCCGTAATAATATATACTGCTTTCGCATAATTCAGTCCTTCCTGAAGACCGTCGGTTACTTTTCCCACGATATAAATTGCCACGATGGCATACATTGCTTTGGTCGGTCCGAAAACAAAAGCTCCGATCACCACTATCATCCCGTCGATCACCTGCATGATCCGCGCAATCGAGATGTGTTTTACATACCGGTGGATCAGAGATGCCACCAGATCCGTTCCGCCGGTGGTTCCACGCCCTAAAAATACCAGACCGATACCGGTTCCCTGGATAACACCACCGATCAATACCGCAAGCACCATATCCCCCTCCACCAGTGGAATCACCGGGATCACGGTCAGCCAGAAAGACAGACTGACCGTACCCCAGATGGTTTTTGCCATAAAGCCGAAGCCCATAATTTTGATACCAAGGAAAAACATGGGGATATTCAGCAACAGGTTGGTCACCCCCAGCGGAATACCACCCGGAAGCAGCGGTTCCGTCACCGATTTTACAATAATTGCGATACCGCTGAATCCTCCGTCTACGATCCCGTTGGTATCAAATGCGGATTTCAATGCGATCGACATAAGTGCCGTACCGATAAAAATCAGCAGATAATCTCTGATCCATGGTTTTTGTTTGATCATACTCTTCATTTCTTCACCACGCCTTTTCTTTACCTCAAAAAAGTGTCCTGAAAACCAAAATTGGTCCACTGAACCACATTATGCCCGCTGTCTGAAAGCTCTGTCCTCCCGGTTATTCTGCCCGAAATACAGGTTTTCATTATTTTGCATAGTAATGATTCAGTGAACCAATTTCAGTTATTTTTTATAAGTGATATATTTGTTCTCTGCCAGAATGCGGAAAAACGTTGTCAGCCGTTCATAAAGAGGTTCTGCCTCTTTGCCGAAATGTTCTTTCACTTTCTGTCCGATCTCATAGATGTTCTGTTCTCCGTCAATTTCTTTCCAGATAAAACTTCCGAATGCATCCATGTGAATCTGGCTTACCTTCGGGCGGTTGAAAGCAACTTGAGCCACTTTGGCGGCGATGCCACGATGAGTAACCTCCACCGTGACGATGCCTCCTTCATCCTCCTGCCAGGGAAGCTGTGGATTCTTTACAGGAACAAAATCCAGATAATTTCTTTTATCTCTCATTATTTGCTTTTTGTCTTACTCCATACAGAGAATTTCAGCAGACTCAGGATCATCAGAGCCAGTACGATCAGTCCGACAATGTTTCCTGCTGCACCAGACAGATTGAACAGACCACCGATGATAGCACCGATACTGTTGTCACCCACTTTAATGATAGCAAGAACTGCCATCAGGATACCAACCAGACCTTCGCCAGCGATCATACCGGCACAGTACAACGTACCGTTGCTGATCATTTCTTTCTTCTTCGCTTCTGCTTGTTTCTTCTTATCCAGGAACAGACGAACCACACCACCTACCATAATACCGCAGGACAGGTAGATCGGCAGATACAGACCGATGGCAAACGGCATAACCGGTACACGAAGTACTTCCAGAGCCAGAGCCAGGAATACACCCATGAATACCAGTACCCACGGGAGTTTTGCATCCATGATACCTTCCACGATCATTTTCATCAGAGTAGCCTGTGGTGCAGGGATCTCTGCGGAACCAAAGCCCCATGCTTTGTTTAACAGAGACATAACGCCTGCAATTGCAAAACCGGAAGCAACAACACCGATCAGCTCACCTACCTGCTGTTTTGCAGGAGTCGCACCTACGATAAATCCGGTCTTTAAGTCCTGAGAAGTATCACCTGCGATCGCTGCAATGACACAGATGATAGAACCGATTGCGATAGCACCGGTCATACCTGCCATACCGGTGTTACCGGTAGCTTTCAGTACAAATGTGGAAATCAGCAAAGTTGCGATCGCCATACCTGAAACCGGGTTGTTGGAACTTCCGATCAGACCAACCATTCTGGAAGATACGGTTGCGAAGAAGAAGCCAAAGATTGCGATCAGGAATGCACCCAGAAGGCTTACCGGTACAGACGGTACCAGCCAGATCAGGATGATCACGATCAGAATGATTCCGAGAACAACCGGCATCTTCAGGTCACGGTCAGTACGGACATTTGTTCCGCCGGATGTATTTTTCAGACTCTTCATTGCTCCGGCAAATGTTTTTATGATCAGTGGCAGAGATTTCAGAAGGCTGATCACACCACCGGTAGCGATCGCGCCGGCACCCACGTATTTGATAACGTTAGACCAGATAGCACTTGCTCCGTTTGCTTCGTAAACTTCTGCGATAGTCTGACCTGCCAGACCGGTGTTACCAAGTGTGGCAAAATCGATGCTTCCACCGAAGAAAACAACTGCCGGAATCAGAACCAGCCATGCAATGATACCGCCGGCAAACATATAGGAGGAAATGGATGGTCCACAGATGTAACCAACACCGATCAGTGCCGGGTAGATCTCCACACCGATCTGTCCTGCATATCCTTTAATGTTCGGGGTTGTAATATCGGACGGAACAATTTTCAGGCCGTCTACGATAAATTTGAATGCAGCACCAAGTCCCATACCTGCAAATACGGTAGAAGCGTTAGAACCTCCCTCTTCACCTGCCAGCAGAACTTCTGCACATGCCATTCCTTCCGGATACGGCAGGATTCCGTGTTCTTCTACGATCAGTGCTTTTCTCAGCGGGATCATAAACAGAACACCCAGGATACCACCAAACAGGGCGATCAGGGTAACCTCCAAGTAACCGGGCATAGCAATTTTTCCTTCCTCTGCCCACAGGAATAATGCCGGCATGGTGAAGATTGCACCTGCCGCTAATGACTCACCGGCTGAACCGATAGTCTGGACCATGTTGCTCTCCAGAATGGAGTTCTTTTTCATGATCACACGAATCACACCCAGGGAAATAACTGCTGCCGGAATGGAAGCAGATACAGTCATACCGACTTTTAATCCCAGGTATGCGTTTGCTGCGCCGAATACCACTGCCAGAATAATACCCATCAGGATCGATGTCACGGTAAATTCCGGAAGAACTTTGTCCGCACTGATATAAGGCTTGAAGCTTTCGTTCTTCTTGTCCATTTTTCTTTTCTCCCTTGTCTCATCCTCCGAACGAAGAGGATTCATATTCAGTCTCCAAACTGTTACTAAAGCTTCAACAGCTTAGAATCAGACTAACTTACTATAACAAAATCCTCTGTCGGATTCAATGAGAAATATTAACAATTTTCTTCTATTTGTTTGTTCAAATAGCTACCAACGATGCGGGAAAATCTGGAAATATCACGAATATAGGCAAAGTCCCGGCCAAAGATCTTTTTTTCTGCCTCCAGATCCTTCTCTTCTCCCGCGAACACGCCCAGTACAGACACTCCGAGATTTCTTAACCGTCGTACCTCTGTTCCGGTATCCCGCACCGCATATTTTCCCTGATACGGCTGGGGATTTCTCCCATTCGGGCGGTTTAAAATCACATCGTAAGGTCTTCCGTCACTGAGAATAATCATAATCTTACGCTCCTCTTCCCGTTCAAGGAGGCCCAGAGAAGCTGCCCGGATGGCCAGCCCATCCCGGTTATTGGAAGATGTGGTAAAATTAAAAATCTTTTCATTTGCCGATGCATCTTCATCATATTCCCGGTATCGCTGCAGGATCGTATGATCCCAGAAGGTACAAAAGCTCATCACACGATGCGGGATATGCACGCTGCTCAAAGCCTGCATGATGATATATGCCTGCAGTGCCACCTGTTCCTGCCGCACCCTCTGGGAACCACTGGCATCGATCAAAACATCCACCACAAAGGTGCTTCCGTCTGCCGGACAGATCTGGGAAAACAGTTTGGCATCCCGGCTCCGCCCAATCTTCCAGAGTCTTTCCGGGCAGATCTTTCCCCTGTCGGAAAGGATTGTTATCTCTTCCTGTCGCATGGCCATAGCTTTTTTCAGAATTCCGGAAAGAATCACAATATTCTGTTTTACCGTCCGGTGATTGTCATAATAGGCGTATTTATTTTTCCCCTGTTGTTTTTTTGCATACTCCAGCTGATAATTTTTCTTCACCGGATTGGCCAGAATTCCATCCGTAAAATACAGTCCACAGTCTGCATGGATACCGCGGCATAACTGAAAATTAATCTTTTTTTCTTCCAGCGGCGACAGATAGGTTTTCCCGAAATTCAGCTCAATATACGTATATACTTTTTTCAGATCTTCTTCTGATACCCGGACGATCTTTCTCTTCTTGGAACTTTCTTTCTCGTCTTTTTTTTCTTCTGCGTGATTCTGTCCTGTGGCAGTCATCTGCTGGCTCATCTGTTCCAGGTAGGCTTCAAAGTTTTCTTCATACATATCTTCTGTCAGAAAATCCTGCCAGCTGTATTCCATCAGTTCTTCCACTGTGACAGCAAGCACTTTGGACAGATCACCGTGTATCTGTTCGAATCCAGGATCTACCCAGGCATTATAGCAGTCGTCGATCGTGCGGATCACTTCCATCGTATCA
>OGQB01002188.1_pt1 | contig 14765 bp, 14 predicted proteins | sample 1553071 | NCBI WGS metagenome assembly OGQB01 (sample SAMEA2580284, study PRJEB22360) | human gut metagenome | biome: human gut; feature: human-associated habitat; material: faeces | place: Denmark | collected 2008/2010
TACTTGTTTCCCTGCTTTTGAATAGCTTCGATAGGGCATTTCATAATCGGTGATTTCATAGCTTGCAGCTTCAGTTTCAAAAGCCATTTCCGCTACTAAACTCCAATCCAGTCCATCGTTTTGTCCTATGAAATCGTTGAGGGACTCATAGCCAAAAAGGTTCAGAAACATCTCTATTTCTGTGTTGCTGTACCGATCCAAGCAAACAATGCCATGTGCAACTCGATATCCATGCTTGATGTCGGTATAATCATTTACCTGCACTAATTCGTAAACACGGGACGATTCACTTAAGACACGAAGGCATTGAAGACAATCAGGGTCTGTCATTGTCCACTGAACTTTTTCATCTGTTTCTACCTGCAATATTGCCCCGTTACATATCGCCTGATACAAAAGCCTGCGAATTGCCTTTTCTAATTCTTCTCTATCTATGGAATCTGTATCCGTTATCCCAAACTCTGCATCGACACACTCTTCACCTTCATATCTTTCCAGTTTGAGAAGGTAATATGGTTGTTCCTCCGGTCGATCACGGCAAGTTTCACAGAAAAGATTGTACTGTTGGTTCAACCAGTAATTTCCAACCCCACACATATGATTTTGTGCCATCGTGTAAGAAATGCTGGCTTCTATTTCATCTGCAGCCGCACGAATTTGCTTTTCCGTTACGCCAAAAATGTCATTCCACTGCTTCTCCGCTTTCTTATACTCATGTGCCTGGGGATACTTTTTCTGACGTTGTTTAATAATTTGGAGCACCTCTTCGGGGAATTTCTCCCAAAAGAAGTCTACGTTTTTTCTTACCTGGTCAATGTCGCACAGCCGGAAAATTGGATAATACCGACGATTGAGAAAAGGTGTTTCTGCCGTTGCCTTCCAGCTGCCGTCATCCTCCGGAGTAATGAGCCGAATTCCATATTGGCGATATTGCTCTTTTATTCTATCGCGTTCTCTCGTAACAATTCCCCCTCCTAAATCTCTGATCCGCCAAAGTCTCGTCGGAATTGTTCAAAGCTAATCTCAAAATTTTCATATTCTTCGTCATTTGCCTGATTGCGCATAGCAACGACCTGCCTTTTTTCATCCATGCCTGTTACTTCGACAATCTCGCCGAGCATATACAGGATATGCCCATCTGAATCATATATATCATAATACCCATCGTTTTCTTCCTCATTGTAATTTTCCGGGCATACGACAAAGGACCTGCCAATACAATCCATATTGGGAATCTTTGAATTTGTCCGCATATGTCCTCCCTCCTATATTGAAAATTCCTGTTCGCAGAGTTTTTCCAATAGTTCTTCGATAGCATCTGCTATGGCAAGCAGTCTTTCCCGTTCCGTGCCGGCTACATCATCTGCATGGAACCTGTAGTTTGATATCTCATCTCTGATAAATTCAACAATTTCGTCTGTAATCATCTGTTTCCTCCTCCACAACAATAAACGCATTTTCTTCCCATTCGGTATACCCACGAGAATCAATCTCCTGAGAGACAAAATCCTCTTCGCCGGCTTCGTATCCCAATGGACACGACCATGCGTAACAGGCGCCAACTGAATGACCGTTTTGGGAATTTGTCTCTCTTTCTTTCTGTTCCGGGTGACGGCAGTTGTACCCGTTATTGTACGTCATGCCTTCCTCGGAGAGAAACGCGTTATAAAAATAACCACATCTTCTGGCCAGTTCATTGATTTCATATATTCTTTGCAAAAGTTTTCCCGCCTTTCTCTCGAATTTCTTCTTTTATATTTTTCCTCCCTTCGTCAATCACTTTTCTGTTTCAATATGCGTGAATTTGTTTTCCCTGATAAGACACCGATATAAAACAAAAACGAGATGATGGAAATCCCCGTCTCGTTTTTTATCTTTAAAGCATGTATTTTTCATGCGGCCAGAAAATATTTTTCACTTTTTCCTACGTGCGAGTTTTTTTCTTGCCAAACTCATTACAGATAAATATAATATAAGTATTACAAGAATAGAGGGTGATTTGTTGGCTAAGATTATCGATTTCAATGAGGCAAAAAGAAAAATGAACGAGCCTGTTCTAAATGAACTGCATGAACTATATGATAACCTAACTACCATGAACATGGACGCTGCTTTTCGCTACCAGTTTAATCTTCCCGGCGGAAATAAGGAAGATGCGAAAAAACTGGATATCCTGATGAAAGCGTTCCGTACCAATCCTGCGTTAAGAAATATTGGTCAGGCTCTCGGAAAATAAAGAGAAAGGGGGCGTTGCAGTGCAGCGCCCCTTTTTCAGTCCGTTTTGTCAAGCAACTTTCGGCAGATCTGCCGGCAATTCCTGTGCCTGCGCCTCCGTATAATCATCATGGAAAAATTCCATAAGAGACTGGTAAATGGAAGAAATCAGGTCTACACAATCCGTATAGGATGTGCGGTCCACATATTCTCTAAATACCTTTCGCCCCTTGCTCATCGCTGTGCTCTGAAGATACATCAGCGTGTTTACTGCCTTGGAAAGCCAAAGCTGAGTGCTGTTCACATACACTTCTCTCTCGTTTTCGACCATCTCAAAAGTGCGTTCGCCGTGGTCATACATGGACAGCTGGAGAGCTGCCTCCATGTAGTTGTTCGTATACTTAATTAGACGTTTTCCAGCTGCAATGTTTTGATGCATTTCCGTCACAAGATTGGACGTATAGACTGTGTAATCCTTGTACTCTCTGCTGGAATTTTCTGCGGTTTTCATAGGGAATCCTCCTTGTCAAATTTAAAAAATCTTTTTGTATCTGTGAACTATGGCGACTGCGGACTGAACATGACCTCCATATCGTCTCTCATTCACTCGTTTTCAATATGAATGACACTGGATTCCCTAAATAACACAAACTCCATATCGTGAGCAAAGTTAGTCAACAAAAAGAAGCTGGCATGAAAAAATCATACCAGCTTCTTTATTTATGCCGCCATTGTCATTTTTTTGACTGTATTGATTCTATCCCACTGAGCCGGCAATGTTTGCAAGGCTTTGTATCCGAGTGTTTCCAGTTCGGTTGCACGGTCATAATCTGCTACGTCTTGGCTGGTGCGTGTAATCGCATTGGACAGACCGTAGAGTGAGTAATCGTGCTCCTCATACAGGTGCTGTGTAACCAGTTCCTGCTCGTTCTCGGTCAGTTTAAGATAATCCTGTGACGCTACAGAAATCAGCGTCGGAATATGACCTGTAATTTCCATACCCTTTGCTAAGCGATATTTCTGCGCTACTTTATCTATCACAACCTGGCTGACGGCATTCTCCACACTATCTCGGATTTCCAGCCGCAGTGCTTCAAGCTGTGCGTTTCTTGTATCCTGCCGATACACCATAAAATCCTGATTTGTCTTAAGCTTGGCGCCTTTATGATACTTTCGAGAGACAGCATCGTTTACAACCATTCCATTGGAACAACACAAACGATAAATCAACGGCTGCACAGTGATAGACCCTTTACCTACTTCGCTGTTGGTAATGATTACACCTGACTGGACAATATCTCCGGGAACAACCTCTGCCTGAATCCGCTTATTGACGATCTTGATATACATCCGCTGTTCGGTAACTTCACAGGATTCAACTAAAGCGTCCAGTCCGAGTTTTTTTAATACAGGCAGAATCGTGTACAAAATCAGATCGTTATCCAGCATTCGATACGAGTTGCTCAAAAATGCTCGCATCCGTCCGTCAAGCATGCGAACCATACGCTGCTCTGGTTGGCGCTTGCGGAACCAGCTGTTGATATTCTCCGCCAGCAAATCCGGATTCTGTTCCCGCATCATTTTGTAATATTTCCAAGGGATATCCAAGTAACTTCCAATCTGCTGATGTGCAATTTCATTGACCGGCGTGCTCAACAGCGTTTGTCCGCTGCCTCGGTCAACAACTCTTATGTTATGCTGAGGACCGCCTGCCATGTATTCCAAACTCTGTGTATTCACCAATACATCTTTTTTCAAAGCGCTCTCCTGCATCACTTTTTTCTGCAGCTCCTGCAATGTTGTTACACTACCTAATTTCATGTGTGTTACCTCCTCTATGTAGTTATTCTTCTTCCAATGCTGCTACGACTGCCGGTGTTAAATCCACCTGCAGTACATAGGATTCCCGATCTTCAAGCGTATAAACCTCCGACACTTCCCAGGACATAACGCATAAACTCCCTCGGATATAATCCGTGATTTCGACCAATTGGTCACCGACAGTATCATAGGCTGACTGAATGTAGACTTCAGCGCTGCTCTTTACAGTATTCAAAAATTGCCCTATCGTCATTCGGTTCATTTTATCTTCCCTCCAATTTTCTTTGTTTTCAGTAATCCATATCCGTTGTGAAATCAGGCTTTTTGAGAAGTTTACGAGCTGCTTCCATTGCTTTTTCTTTTACATCAATGTACTGGGTTTCTGACTCTGTGATAATAAGGACTGACCCTACCAGATAGCAGAATTTTTCATACCCGACCTCCTGCAGTAAAATTGCCTCATGGCTGGGAAGCAGTTTCTGAAGTTCCAGAATAAAGCCGTCAAAATCTTCTTCGTTCCATTCTTTGTTTTCAAGTCCGTAGATACGCCCATCACATGTAAAGCAAAATTTCTTTTCCTCATATTTTCCTTTGGTGTGCACCTCTATTTTACCGTTTGCGGAACAGCGACCCATCAGTTCTCGAAAAGCATTTTCATCTTTAACCTTGAAGTAATTTGTTCGAATCCAGCAGTTATAATCCGCCACTACACATTCCCTCTTTCTTATCTGCATCCTTCCGCTAAGTCTTGTATTCTTATATTGAATCCTCCTTCCGTCTTGGTGATGACACCTTAAATATGCAAGAAAGTAAAGAAAAAGAAAACTGCCGTATCCATGAAAGATACAGCAGTTCTTAAATCTTGTTAGTTTATGACCTCATCCTGTATGACAAGAAACAGATTCTTTTCATAGCTTCCTTCTTTTGATGACACAGCAGGTCCTGACAACGAGTCCAAATACTGTGCGCCCCCTTTTGACTTAGAAATATACAGATAAAATCCGACTCTGGCATACTGTTCGACGATACTTTCTGATGCATAAAGCAAAGACAATACTGAAACAGCATTCATATCTTTTGCCTTTTCTTGTACCAGTGAAACAAAGGCTGTTTTTATCTTTTTCTCTTCTGTTTCATTGACTCCAGAAAAATATGGACGTTCCAAAAAAAGCGTCAAGCGTTCTACATCTCTGTTCGGATTTATGGAAGAATCTTCATTGGCCATTAAATCGACAAACTCCAGACTGGACTTTTTCCTCTCTGAGCATGGCATTTGAAACGCTCCTTTGGTCAGACGTACAATAGCTCTGGCAACAACTTCTCCTCCTCGCATGGCTAATAAAATTTTTTTATTCGAATCATAACCAGACAATAAGCAATCACGATGGGCGCCGTCATAATAAGCTAGACAGGTGTGACGCGGCAATGTCCCTAACCGCAGCGTTGTGTAGAAATCGTCCGTTTCTATTATTTGAAAGTCACCGGATTTTCTTGAGGCATTTGATTCCCAGCATTTCTGTTGAATTTGTTTGATAGGAAAATCGATTTCCTTTTGAAGATCGTCCTCAAAATATTTCAAAATTTGGAACTGCCCCATTAATTCTGCTTGAACAATTCGTCGAAAAGCATCTTTTTTCTCCGTATAATCATAATACGTCCGTGTCATTTCGGCGCCTTCACATGCCAAAAAACAAATAATACGATTGCGATTTTCTTTTACAAATTCATCGGAGAAACCCATTTTTTCTACAAGGTAATTCCAGTCGTCATCGTTGTTGATCATCGTTTGCTGAACTTCTGTCCAACTGTTGTAATGTTGGATACGGCCTGCATTACGTGCGGCATAAATTGCTTCCTCCCAGGTCTGAATGTCTGGCAAAAGATGTTTTATTTTATCATAGACCTGCAAAACACGTATGGCGTCTCGTGCCTTTAATTCAAGAATATTCGCAAAATCCTTTTCCATCCAAATATTGAGCGGCTTGACTGATAAGACTCTCGCCAATGTATCAAATTCTTCTTCTGTCATGTTACTCGGCAACAAATCCCTTTTTAACAGTTGTCGGATTACAATTAACCTGTCATCTACTCGCTTTATATTCAACCTATTATAGAGTTCTATGTAGTCCTGTCTTACATACCGCAAGCACTTCAATTCTTCGAATGTGTATTCTTTTTCAGCCAAAAGGCATAAATAGCTATTCTGGTTTCTTTTTCCCTGACACGACTTCAAATTCTTAAGCGTCAAGCTATTAAGGTTACAGCGTTTATAGAATTCCTCATCAAAGATCATAGACAGACTATCCAGCTTCAGAAACAATTCCTGATTCTCTGAAACCAATTTCAAAAAGGCGTTTGCTTTGCGGCCTATTGCGTATACCAATACGTCTCTCTGGTAGTAAGCAAGCTCCTCAAATGGTATCCTTAATTTACCGGAATAGATGGCGTTGATATAACCAATTTGCGTATCCAGTAATTCGTTTTTCTCCTCTTCCGAGTAATTTTCGCACTGTTCCGCCACTTTCTCTAAATCATATTTTGGCGCTCTATTTTTAAGCCATCTTTCTATAAACTGCGCCATTTCAGAGCGGTCAAACACATTCATCATCTTCTGAATTCGTTCTATATCTTCCGACTGTAAATACTGAAGATTAGCCAAATCTATGTCTCCAATTGAGTAATGAATATCATGGTGTGATAAATATTTCAAGATTGTCTGTAATGCTTTATGTTCAGAAACCAGATGAAGAACTGTCCCAATATTTTCTCCTTCAAAGTGCAATGACCGGAAATACGGAGACAAAAGGACGTTTCGCTCAGCGTTGTTTAGTTGATGAATCTTTAATCTGTTTTGATAGTAAAAATATCGGATGTTACCAGCAATGAGCAACCTTTCCTCTTCACTTTTAATGATAGGGTAGAAATACTTCAGGTATTCATATACCGCAGTTGTATGCGGAAGTTCCAACACTTCTGTATCAATGACTGCTTGAATAGGGTAATCGGTTAAAAGTTCGTTATGGCTATGCAGCACCTGAATCAATTCTCCAATTTGACGGTTTGATACGCCCTCCCTGCAAAGTTTGATATAATAATCCGCAAAAGCAGGATTTTGAATCAGTTCCTTTTGAACCTCTAAGTTAAATTGCTTTTTCAGATACTCCGTTACGTTTAACTTTTTGACCCTTTTACATGCCGCAGACAGTTCGGATATATTAAAATTTTTGGTGTTTTCTAACCCAATTCCACATTCGCCTAGTTCCTCTATTGTCCTGAGTTGTTCAATAATACTCATTGTACGCCTCCCTCAATCATTGTATAAATCAATGGATATAACTTTTCCCATAGTATTGCATTATTTTCCATAATCACACTGCAAAGCTCAAGAAAGGATGACATGGAATCTATATCAACAGGTTTCTCGGTTTTCTCTACCGCAGCATTTAACTTTTCATAAGTGAGCTCTAACGCCGTCTTTTTATCCTCTTTCCAAAAATAATTTTTGGAATATCTGAGCAATGAATCAAATGACCCGTCAAATATTTCTTCCAGGGCTTGTTTTTTCTTCTCAAGCCGTATAATCTCTTCTTGCTTCTCCTTCTCCGCCGCAGCAATCGCAGCAGCTTCTTTTTCTCTCTTCAGTTCTTCCTCCGTAAAAAAGCGTTCTTTTAAGGGCCTGGATTCATATTCTGAAATTTGATTCAATTCAATCAACGTCTTTAGAATTGACCTGAGTTCCTCAGTTTTAAAGACCTTTTGAATATCCTTATTGCGCAGTGTTGCTGTTATAAATAGGAGGTATTTATCGGGTTCCATTCGAAATACTGATTCGTCTATCCAATGAAAAAGCTGTCTTTCCTCTTCCATTGATAAAAATTCTCTTAGAAAGTCTACCTTTGTTTCAGAACTCCTGTAACCGTTATACAGGCAATCGCAAAATCCGTTGTGAAAGCTGGAGTACCCACTGAAAATGTCATTTAATTCCGCAATACTATGTTCCCTCAGAAACTGATTCAAAAAATCGAAAGCCTCCCGCGTTTTCACTTCGCTTATATAGTTCTTCAAGTAGTAAATCTCCGGCGTATGTTCTGCATTTTTTTGCTTCGAGACCATCGCCCTTTGAAAAAATTCCTCCAAATCAATTATCTGGTGCTCTGCTAAAAAAGCAAAGCATTCCGAAATATAGTAATTCTCATGGCTCGAAAAAGTATCTACATATTCCTGTCCGGTGAGTTCCTTGAATTTTTCTAGCCATCGTTTGATTTGTTCAGGTGTTTCTCCTTTCAGGCTGAGCAATTGTCCGGAAAATATTGTCCGGTACTGCTCGATCTCCAGTTCATACGCCAAAACATCCCACTTATTGTTTAAAACATTAAAACAGTATGGAAATCGTTTCCCAACCTCTTTTTTCAAATTCTGAACCATCCAGACAACAACTTTTGGCTGGACAGGCTTCAGGAAGTCTCGAATCGCAGGCCATACCCCTTCGTTTTCGTGATACTTGATAGAAAAATTTTTGTACTTCGTCAACAGCCATCCAATATATTCCAATACTCCCTGATTGGGCTCCTGTTCACTGTTCAACCAAGTAATACAACACTCAGCAGCAATTTTTTCCGCAGGAATACCATCGTAATTCAACCGTTCACGAATCCTGCTGTCCCAAAGTACTGCTGAGTTTGCGTATGTAATTTCTTCATTGCTATACCCTGCTGATGTAAGTGTCAAAAATGCAGGAGAATCTTTTTTGACAAACATATAGGGAAGTTTCATCAGAGTGCGTAAAATCGCATTGTCTTTTTTTCGGCACGCTTTTATGATAGGTTCACATTTGACGACCAACCACTCTAAAATCCCGATGTTATCTACCAAAGAAATGGAACGCTCTTTTCCCCACAGTCTTACTAGCTGCGGGCGCATGGCCTCAAACCCCTGCTTTAAATCCTCGTATAAGGACAAAACGAACATTGCCTCCTCGGTCTTTTGATAGATGGTCTGAGACAGCTTTGCAAGCATCCCATTATGTTTTTCCTCACTAGATTCCAGCAAGTAAAGGGCTGCCTGAAGATAGACGTCTTCTGCACTTTCTCTTTGTACCCTTTTTAGAAAATCATCTTTTTGGCTGCCTATAAACATGCCCGATGTCAAAAAAGGAGCTGCGTAACCCAAAGCCAGTGCGATTGCACGCATATTTTCTTTGCCGGAGCCAAAATGTTCTTCATACCGCTCTAAAACCTCTCCAATATACCTCAATCCTCTTTCTTCCAGCAGAGTTGCATCCACGGTTTCGCAATTTCCCCAAATAACGCTCTTTTTACTAAGCCTGTATTTTTTTACGGCCTCTTCGTCTTCGGACGTTACTGCTGCCAGATATAAAACCGCGCCAAACAAATCCAAATTGACATTGTTTTGATAGGCTGCAAACTCTGTTTTTATTTCACTGTAAGACATCTTGTTCCTCCCTTTGTTTTTCTATATTCTTAAAACTGTTCTCCTTTCTTCTCTTTGTCCTATAGTGAAATATGCAAGGAGTTCTACCTATTAAATGAATTCAAGAATTTGATTCACGGCCTTTGACCAGATGGATATTACTAACTAATATATAAAAAAATAAGGAACGGGACTGCAACCAATAAAGGAGCAGTCCCGTTTTCTTTTGATTATTTCAAACCATCTTCTACAATATCATTTTTAAGCTCATTTTGAATTTGAGAATTTTCTTCCGTGTCAAGTCTTGGGATAGCGATGCTCATGACAAAAAACGATAGGGTCGCCCCTGTGAAAATGGCACATAGTGATAACAGTATCATTGAGAATCCTGTATCACCGCATTCCCACAGTGCCAATTGGAGCAGTAAGGCCATCATTCCACTCATAAAGCCGCAAATTGAGCAACTGATACGAGCGACTCGAACAGACCTTTTCATCCATTATCACCCCATATTTGGTCTTTTTCATATTTTACCAAGTCTGACACTCTATGTCCATGTAAATATATAACATCTTTCCACAGGAATATATCAACAGTAATTTTTCATAAAATTTTATTTAAGCTTTCCATAGTACATGTCACTGAAAATGCCCTCTGTTTTGATTAACTCATCATACTTACCACTTTGGACGATTTGTCCTTGATTCATCACGATGATGTCATCGCAGTTCTTCAATGTGGTAAGCCGGTGAGCGATAGAAATAATTGTCATTGTTCTTTCTTTTTGGAGTTGTTCAATCTCGTTCTGGACGAACCGCTCTGAAGTGTTATCCAATGCCGACGTCGCTTCGTCCAAGATCAGGATGTCGGGTTTCCTCAGAAAAATTCTGGCAAGCGCGATCCTCTGCTTCTGGCCGCCCGACAAATTGCCTCCGCCCTCGGCAATGACCGTATGTATTTTTTCTGGTAGGCTGTTGATAAAATCCTTCAAAAAGGCTTTCCTAACCGCTTCGTTGACCTCTTCCTCAGAAACTTCCCGCTCCAGACCATAGCAGACATTTTCATAGATTGTTCCGGCAATCAAAAATGGGTTTTGCGGTACTAAGGCAATCGTTTGGGAAATATCCTTTCGTGACATCGTGCGGATATCCTTTCCATCTACCCAGATTTTCCCCTCGCACTTTTCCAATTTACAGATGGCTTTTATCAAAGAAGATTTCCCGCAGCCGCTGGGGCCTGCAACACCTATAAACATTCCTTTTTTGACAGTTAGATTTATCCCGTGCAGCACAGGTTCTCCATCTCCATAAGAGAACGACAGATTTAGCAGTTCAATCGCCTTAGAGGTTGGCTCAAGGGAGTCTGACGCCGCCAGTACGGGAGAATAGGAAAAATCGCTCGGCAATTCTGCCATCCGGAAATAATCCTCCGCCAAAACAACACTTTCAGACAGTTCATCCAAAATTCTGTGCAGCTCCTCCAAAGGCTTGATGAGCTGCGAAAAGCAGAGATAGGACGTCAGGACATCACCTATGGAAATCACGTTCTGAGTGGCCAGATAAGCGGATATCCCAATCATCAGCACTGTGAAGATCGCTTCATTGGCAAACTTCAAGCTGTCGTACTTGGCCATCTGAACATGATGCTTCATTTCTTTTTTTCGCAGGAACTCTGATTTATTATCAAACCGGGTTCGCTCCTTTGCGATGCTGTCGGTGATGCGGATAACCTCAATTCCATTGAGCAGTTCCACAATGGAACCGTCCATGGCTGCCTTGGTATCCAACAGTTCTACCCGAATCCCGCGCTGGGTGCTGATTTGCCGGAAAACAATGGCTGTGCCAATAGGAATTACAAGAAGCATCGGCAATCCTAAAAAGACCGGCAGAGTGGTCAGAATCACAATAATGGCCGCTAAACTGTTGAAGATGGCCGGCGCAAAATCCATAAAGAGGAGTTTTTCTAGTTTTACCGTTCCTTCCAGACATCGGTTCAGTCTGCCGTGGATGTTGCCGGTCATATTTTCTTTAAAATAGGAGAGGGGGGCTTTCAGCAGAGAGCTGATCACAATGCCCCGTGCTTTTTTCTCCGTTTTGGTTGCCGTGTCCTCTACCATGATTCTCCGCAGAATCTTGATCAGTTCGTTAGCCACCGTGACAACCAGAATGAGGACCAGCACAGGAATCACATTGATAAAGTTAAGCTGGCTCTGGGTGAGTATATCATCCGTCAGCCAGCCGATTGCTTTGGGTGTGAACTGCGCCAGAGCGGCAGATACTATCATGATAAGAATGATAAAGATAAAGTTCCTTTTCTGTTTCCCATCCAACAGCGCATATAGCTTATATGCAATTTCTTTCATGTTCGTTTTGCCTTTCATGCTATCCCCCAATCTGCTTTTCTGGTGTATTTTCGTCCGGTGGTCCTTCAACAATTCCGAGAAAATACCTTGTGATAAAAATGTGATGTAAGGTATAAGGGCGGTTTACATCGGCTGGCAGCTCATTTGTGGTATAATACCATAACGTAGTTATTATACATTATTTATAAAGCTGGGACGATTCGCTCATAATGCTCGCTTCCGACCTTTTGGTTCATTATACCACTCTTATGCTGCGCTCATGGTATTCAACCGAAAGTAGGGCAAACGGAAAAGAGAGAGGGACATGTTATGCCGATAGACAGTCACGTCCCTCTTTTTCAATCATATAAAGCGGGAATTATATAAATCATTCAACCAGTATAAGCCCAAAGTGATTTTGAATTTCACCCTTTTCGCGCAGGGTGTGGATCTCAAGATTATTATTCCTTACCGTTGCAAAAACATCAATCCCACACGCTTCCATCGCCGGAACTGTTTGATTTGGAAAGTTACAATGCTCCGGGTTGCACTTTTGACATTTCTTGCACGGTCCACTGCCAAAGGCGATAACTTTGTAGTAGTCGTCCAAAAATAATTCCTGCGCCACTTTTACTGCAAGTGGGGTTACAATGCTCATTTCATGACATCGAAATAGAATACCATACCGAAAGCAGTTTATCATTTCCTGTGTTTCTTTCCATGTGGGACAGTTGGGCGGGCAACAATGGCTCTTTCCATAAGTATCACATCCATATTTGCAGCGATAGACCGTCCATGCCGCTGTTACAATGGTGTCGGTTTCTATCTTAATGGCTAGATCTGCCCCATTTTCTTTTAACATCCTAAAATACTTTTCCATACCAAAATGCCTCGCTACTTCCAGTTTACTGCTCCATTGAATCTGCTAAAATTATAACACACAATGGAAACCACATCAAACTGTCTTAGCCTTTGTGCAATTATACTAAAAGGCGCACTTATTCACCACCTGCAAGCAGGCAGTGGTATTGCCTAACAGAAGCCAAGCACTCAAAAGGTTACTTGAAGGCTGTAAATTACAGTTTCCAATCAAATTATCAGCGGATGCATTCCACCTTAATGGTATTCGTATTTCCGGGGTTGGCATCAATCGGCCCGCCTGTCAAAACAACATTATCCCCTTTTTGCAGATGCAGAACCTTTTTTGCCTGAATAAGCGCCTGATAAAACACGACATCCAATGAAGGATATTTTTCGCTCAGTATCGGTGTGACGCCCCAGCTGAGGTTCAGCTGCCTCCACACCCTTGCGTCGGTAGTGGTGCCAATGATATCCACCGGGCAGCGGAAACGGCTGACCATACGTGCAGTCCGACCGGAAATGGAGCTGACCACAATGCATTTGGCCTTTACGTCAATCGCCATCGCGCAGGTCGCATGGGAAACCGCATCCAGATTGTTTTGAATCTGATAATCCGTTGTTGCAAACCAATGTCTGTAATCAATATGCTGCTCTGTATACTCCGCAATTTCAGCCATGTTTTTTACCGCTTTGGCCGGATATTTTCCTGCGGCGGTTTCGCCGGATAGCATAATGGCGGAGGATCCATCATAAACCGCATTTGCTACATCCGATATTTCAGCTCGTGTCGGCCTCGGATTATGAATCATGGATTCCAGCATTTCTGTTGCTGTAATCACTCGTTTCCCAAGCAGGCGGCATTTATGAATTAAGTATTTTTGGATGGACGGAACCTCCACATAAGGTATCTCAACCCCCAAGTCGCCGCGTGCAACCATGATTCCGTCTGCGACTTCACAAATTCCCTCGATATTCTCTACACCGGAACGGTTTTCGATTTTTGCGATGATGTTGATATTCTCCCCGTGGTTTTGATCCAATAATTTTCGGATAGCCAAAACATCTTCCTTGATTGAAACAAAGGACGCCGCAACAAAATCAATCCCCTGCTCAATGCCAAACAGGATATCCTCTTTATCCTGTTCGCTCAGAAAGTCGTGCTTCAGAACTTTATTGGGGAAGTTCATGCTCTTCCGGTCAGACAGCTCACCGCCAGCGAGCACCTTGCAGACAGCGTTATTCCCCTTAATTTCCTGTACTTCAAAGGACAGCAGGCCATTGTTCAGCAGAATGGTATCCCCAACACTCAGTTCGTCCATCAGGTGGTCATAATTGACGGAAACACGCTGTTCATTTCCTTCCACATCATCGGTTGTAAAGACAAAAATGTCCCCTTCCGATAGAGTAACCTTTTTGTCTTTGAAAGTCTTGATTCGGTACTCAGGCCCCTTCGTGTCCAGCATGATGGCAATCGGAAGGTTCAGTTTTTCCCTTACTTTTTTGATGAGCTTAATCTTTTTCAGATGCTCCTCATGCGTTCCATGTGAAAAATTCAACCGTGCAACATTCATTCCGTTTTTACACATTTGTGTCAGGACCGCTTCATCTTCACAAGCAGGTCCGATGGTACAAATAATTTTTGTCTTTCGCATTCTCCAAAACGCCTTTCTTTAATATAATTCAAAAGCAGACACACTTTATGGGGGTCATACCGCATCCGACTGCCTGCGTGAAATCAGATAGATAGATACAAATCCCACTGAAAATGTAGCGATGCAGACCGCAAGTTCGCTGAAGCTGGGGAAACCGGGGAAAATACTAATAACAGAGCCCAGAATAAAACCTAAAATAATCAGATAGGTCGGCTGGGGAAAACGCGTCATTACCTTTTCCAATAGTTTTGTAGTCAAGATAATTCCAATCACTCCGCCCAACAGCAAAGGAATCAGGAATGAGAACTGCAGGCCGCTAATTGCCTGCATGGTTTTGTCATAAAGACCCAACAGCAAAAGAAGATAAGAAACACTGATACCGGGAAGAATCAGCGCGACTGCCGCAATTACCCCTGCGGCAAAAAGAAATAGGAAATCCTGTATT
>OGQB01002201.1_pt1 | contig 14694 bp, 8 predicted proteins | sample 1553071 | NCBI WGS metagenome assembly OGQB01 (sample SAMEA2580284, study PRJEB22360) | human gut metagenome | biome: human gut; feature: human-associated habitat; material: faeces | place: Denmark | collected 2008/2010
CCACTACCCTTCACCTTAGTCACCTGACCATTCATATAAACAATGAACTTCTTACTCTTCTTCGCATTCTCTGAATAACCTCCCGCCTGATTCAGGTAGTAGTCTACATCCTTGCCTTTCATATAAGAAACAGTATTAGGAACCATGACGGCACCATTGATTGTTACCGTATTATTATTCTTCGGAATGGAGACTACATCACCCTCACGCAACACAATATCTGCCGTACTTCCGGGATTGGCCAACGCCTTCTCCAAATCGATACCGACCGTAAACGTATCCTCCACACGGACACCCAGGGAATCAAGCATAGCCTCACCCAACTGACGGCTCATCAAACGGATTACATCACCCATACGTTTCTTCTCACTCGCATTGGCTACACGGGTAAGCTTCGCACCACGAAGATAAGCGTAGTTGGTGGCTCCACCGGCTTTGTTGATCAAGTCTGAAAGACGTTCCTCCCTGCTGGTCATCGCATAGGAACCGCCGAAAAGTATTTCTCCTTCGACTGAAACATTCTGTTGAGGTTGATAACCGGGGCTGCGACGAACATAAACCTCATCGTAGGGCTGAAGGACAAAGCCGGGACGGCCGTCAACTACAAAACCGTCCTTTAAGGCAAACGTATACATCTGACCGATAGTATCATTATCAACTGTACTATACGGGTTCTTTATTCTGCGGGATACATCAACACGGACTACGGAAGCGGCTTCACGCAGACCGCCTGCCTGGATGATCAGGTCCTCAAGGGTCATGTTATCCGCATAAGGATACGAGTCAGGCTGAGCCACTTCACCGTGGATGACCACATTACCCCTGTCCTCCAGGTCATGAATGCTGGGAATATAAAGAATGTCATTCTTCATCAGGGGAAGATTAGGGGAAGTACCCTCCATGATAGACTTGATATCCAAAGGGATTACTTCGGAAGTCAGGTCCTCACGCTGACGGTAAAGGACGGCACGGTTCAGGAACGCATCACCGGTAAGGCCCTGGGATTCGTTGACCAGTTCGCGGACGGTATTCAGCCTGCCGTTCAGTTCGTAGATACCGGGACGGTAGACCGCACCGCGGATTTCAAGCTTGTTGATGAAGCGGTTAAGGATAGCTTCGGCCGTCACAACATCGCCGTTGCGCATCTTATAGACACTGTAATCCATGTCCTTGACCGTGTTGACTTCATATTCCTGACCGTTCTGGCGGACCACACGCAAAGAACGGGTGTAGGCGTCGGCTTCAAAGCCGCCGGCATAGCTGATAAGCGTGGAAAGGTTCTCGTCCTTCTTCATCTCAAAACGCATCGGACGTTTCACCTTGCCGTCGATCTTGACCAGTACCTCATAAGCGGGAACTATCACAACGTCACCTTCCTGAAGACGGATATCGTCCTGAATGTTACCTTTCATGATAAACTGGTAGACGTCGATTGTAGCGATGTTCCTGCCGTTACGGACCAGTTGGACATTGCGCAGGCTGCCGATGTCACTCACACCTCCCGCACGGTAAAGCGCGTGAAAGACAGTGGCAAAGGAGGAAAGGGAGTAGGTGCCCGGCTGGACCACTTCACCCATGACATTGATCTGGATAGTACGGATGCTGCCGAGTGTCAGACGGATGTCAGAGGTCGGGTCGTTCGTATTATTAAGACCGTTATAGATCTTGTTTAATGTCTTCTTGAGATAGTCGTTCGCTTCAGCGATCGTAAGTCCGTTCAGGTTGACGGGGCCTATCTTCTGGATATTGATAGTGCCGTCGGGAGAGATCTGCTGGCGGATAGTATTCTGGCTCGCCCCCCAGATATCGATTATCACTTCGTCACCGGGGCCAAGGCGGTAATTCAAGGGGGTGGCGATATTGACACTGGGTTCGAAGGTCAGATTACGGGTGTTGAAGATGTTACGTCCGAAGACCTGATTACCGCGTGCGAGGTCTTGGGTACTAGGGTGGTCCTCCAACATATCCGAGGTGTTCTCCTTCATCTCTTCACGAAGGCGGGATTCGTTGATATCCGTACCCGTGGCGTTGGAAACGTTCACGTTGTTCTGCTGCTCATAGAGCTGCTTCACACGCAGGGCCTGCTCCTTGGTTACACCCTTGCGGGCTAACTCGGAGGCAAGCTGTTTTTGCTCTTTCCCTTGTCTAATCCCCTCTTTGACATATTCCAATACTTGAGAGTCGCTCATATTTTGAGCAGTCACAGGTGTAGCGCCCAACATCAATAATATGAGGATGAGCGCACCCATTAGTTTTTGCATTTTCATTGATTAATCTGAATTTTTAAATTCAATCGAAAGTACTAAACCGGCTCCACACATCCTGCCGGTATATCTACACACGCACATCCCAACATTGTCAGTCGGACGGCGACTTTTGATTTCCCATTCATATCTACCAGTTCCCCTTCCAGTCCTGCCAATGGCCCCTTTATTACACGTATTTTTCTCCCGGCGCTAATGGCGATGTGCTCATACAAATCGTTTCGTCCGAATAGTCGAGCATAAATTTGAATCGTAACATTTGTTGGTCGGGAATTACAGCCGGAGTACTCTCCCCACGTAGTACCATGTAGCGGCTGATAGCGGATAAGGTCAGAACTTCTTTTTGTTCTTGTGGATCAACGTGGACGAAGATCATCATTGGAAGGATGACTCTGTCGACAACCTTGCGACGGTCACTCCAGTTATGAACTTCTTGTTGGATAGGAAGGAAATTTTCAACGCCCATTTTAGTGAGGCGCTCACTTGTCTTTTTCTCATGATGGATACGCACAATGGCGACTAACCAGCGTTTAGAGTGCGCTACGCTTCTGCCAATCACATCTGTTGGCAGAACATTTCGATCGTCATTTTTGCTAATGATCATATTTTTTTACCCCACTTTTTCCATTGCTACTTAGGCAATGAAATAATTCCTGCTGCAAAGATAGGCAAAATAATAAATAAGAAACAAGAAAAAAATGCTTTCTTTTTTACTTACCAGCCAAAATCTATAGCTAGAATATGCCGTGGGGTAATTCTCTAATACTTCACCGTCCGTATGAAGCATGCATCACTGTCACTGCCATCACTATTATTTGATGCACCATTCTCAAACCCTTCGAAACCCATAGTGAAATAGTTTATATCAAACGCACTCGATTTTTTCACATCACTACCGGTACTACTCAGACGGTTCCGACATTGATATATGGCTCCCGGACGTTCAAACAGGTCATAGAACAGCGGAACATACTGAATATTCCCGGTACCGTCGTTATTATAGTAATCGGTACGTTGGGCATAACGCAGTGCACCTACTTTTTCTCCGTTACTTGTCATCCCTTTACGACGTCCATAACCGGATTTACCAATAGGGAAAAATATATTATGGCTATTATTTATATTGAAGACGAAACATCCGCGCATACCTTTCTTCGAATTGGTCGGATCTTCATTATGATCATATCCCAATGCTACTTCCACTGACTTCTGTGTCTCGGTTGCACCGTCTCCATAAAGAACACCGTAAGCTTTACCAATGTTACTATGAATCGAAGTAGATTCCAAGGTATAAAAATCTTCGATTGTAGCAATACGTTCATGATCTCCCGCAATGGACCAACTTGCAAAACGACTCTTTACATCATCTGCTGAAGGTGCCAGTTGCGACCAGGTCTTTTGAGAGGGTGTAGTCGCTCCCAGTTCAAGAACATCGAAACTACCTGACGGCCCTAAACCAAAAGTAAACCCGGGTCTGTCATTATTGGAAGCGAGAATAGCTGTACGGTTTCCACGACGGAACAATGATCCTTCTTCCAAAGGTGACTTTGTATAAACCGGAGCATTATTTGCATCAAAACGATAAACATTATATGATGCCCATGCCGGGTTTTTATCACTTTCCGCATTCCCGTCAATAGTGATAGGAGCATAACCTTGACGTACATAAATATCATGTTCGCAAGTGTAATTGTGATAGCGCACACGTACGATAGCGCAACGGGGAGTAGAGTTTTCTGCAATTGTACCCTTAAAATCAATCCAGAAATCTATCGGATGCTCACCTGCTCCTTCTATACTTTTCACACCTGTCTGTTGCGCATTGTCACTTCCACTTCCTTCTACAGTAGAACGCAACGTAATGAAATCGTCTCCTCCCTCAACAATAGTAGCACTCCATGCTCCTTCGGAATTGAACGGCTTAAAATCTTCGGCATCGTCATAAGGCAGACGCATAAGCGTCACATGAAAATTATCACTATTACCCGCACTGCGCCATACGCCTTTCGGATTCTCAATACGACGTACTTGTATCATATCCAAATAAGCTGTCTTGGGAACATAGGTACCTGTGACATCGTCTTTCACCTGTATGGTAAACTTGATTCTCTCTTTTCGGGGATAGGCCGAATATGGATTATTTCCTGTAAAGCCTGTTTTTGTCACAAGCTCTTTGGCACGGGTATATAACGGAATAGTAAAAATATGTTCATTTCCATTACTTTTTACCGAATATTCACCGTCAGCCAAATCATCGGCGCCAATATTGCTAATCTTATAACTTCTGTTTCCTTTATTTTTTTCATTATAATAGGTCTCGTTGTATTTCGTATTAATAGGGGTCTGCCATGAGGGCTTGTCTTCGTATCCGGGAACTACAATCTTCACAAGGGAGGTCTTTCTCAATGACAAAAAGCTGTTCCATGGACCGTCGTTATAAATCCACCCTGAATAATAAAAGTCATTAGGAACTGTCGGAAATGCACTTGTTCCATTTCCCCATGGTCTCCAACCTGTAAACCCGGTATCTTCATCCTTGCCTAGGATTTTTGCATCCAAAGTAGAATTGGGCTTTATTTCACCCACTACTTTCAGGGTCACATTCATTGATTTATTATAAAGGTAAGAGATATATTGAGGGGTGCTCACATAGATATCGGACGGTTCTTCATACTCGATATGCCAGTCGGCATCGTTTCCGTAACCTTTGAATTTAAGAGTCAACTTATAATGGGTATTACGCGTTGCATTATAGTCGGTAGTAACGTCTTGCCCCAACATAAAACGGAACTTGATAGGTCCCGCTCCCACATGTTCGTTTGCCGCCGTGCAACGGTAGTATCCTGTCACCTCAACATAGGTACCATAAGGTTTCTCGTCTTTCCAACCGGAGCCTTCTTCTTGCTCATCAGGGTCGGGATAGTCGATATCTACGCCATTCTGCGACTGCTTCTTAGACTTACCTTTTCCCTGCATATTCTCGTAGAAGAAAAGCGATTGTGCCTTATGGGCATGGGTGTTCGTTATAATATCTTGTTCATCTCCTTCTTCTCCCTTACCCATATAGCGATGCAAATCATTGCAGATATGTATATAGTTTTCGGGCGTAAGAACGGAAAGATCTGCAGGCAATTTCTGGATTTTGATCGACTTTCCTTCCGAATATAAACCATTGGATGCAGTATAGCGTTCCGAACGAGCATGCATCTCAGGTTTCCAATCGGGATCCTTATAAGAATCCGGATCAGGAACATCTTCTGAAACTAATCCCGGAGTATTCGGATTACCCAACGAACAGGTTTTGGGAATATCTTTCAGAATAACGTTTTCGATATAAATCTGCACATTGGCATAAAGCCCGGAACCGTCAAATGCCACAGTCACCTTGGACGCGGCGCGACGCAACCAACTATGAAGTTGTACGCCCGGGGAATTAATGGTAACAAGATCATCCGGAGCATTACGGTCGGGAGTGAGACTGAACACACCGAACATCTCGCTATTTTGGGAAATATCATCAGGATCCCACTGAAGGGAGATTGCTTTCAATCCTTCACGGGTAGTAATTTTATCCTTATACTGCGTTAGATCTCCCATATTGGCAACAGCATAGATATAATACTTACCCCGCTTTATCGGACGGAGCTTGAACATTGCCGTACCGGTCTTACTATCCTCGAACTGGTTACCCTGTTCGTCTTTGTCTTCATCTATCCGGTTATCTTCCAGATTATAACTCCAACCACTTACATCGGGATCAATGACAAGGCCCTCACCTTTAACTATATAATTATGAACTAATTTTCCTGTCGTATCATAAAACAACATGCAGAGTGAATTTATATTCTGAATGGCATTGCCTTCATCACCTCCTTCGGCACGGGTAGTCCCCAGTGCTGCATCCTCCTGATCGAAACACAGGGTTACCGAAAGGGTGGCATTGCCTTCGCCTATCTCTTCATTCATAAAGTAATCATCCCGGCAAGCTGTCGGTATGAACTGCAACATAAGCAAAATAATACAAAATATAATATCTTTCTTTCTCATACAATATCAATTCTTAGTTTCAGGTTTGAGTCCGAACTCCGGCTCAAGAATCACTTCCGCATAGGGTACTACTTGCACTTTTACTTCGTCTTTTTCCGTAAAGGTGATATCAACCAGTACATGTGTGTTACGAAATAGAGCCTCTAGATTTGGAAAGGTCTTGGTAAACGACAGTTCTTTGCCATTCTCGGACATGTCGAGCTTCAAGGTGTATTCTTGTTCACCGTATGTAGCCGATCCGGCTTTCAGTTTTTTACTTTCCGGAAGGTAAAATACCGGGAAGACCGCTTTGCCGGGTTGGTCACCCGTCATACTCGGCACTTCTAATGGTCCGTTAACTGTGACTTCCTGATGAGAAGTTTCCGAAGGGATATCGTAAGCTTGTATCCAGCCTCTCTTATCTGCCAGTTCCACATCATCCGGTGATTGTTGAGATTCATCCGCTACTTTCTTCAGCCAGTTTATCCAATAAAGCGATTCATCGTCAAAAGACATGAACAACGGTTCCCGTTTATGAGGAATCAGATAAGTAGCCCCGGCAATATCAGAAATATGAATAGCATCTATACTGACTTTACTCTTACGCTTGTTCGTGAAACGAAAAGCGAACTTCGTTGCAGCACGTACCAAATAGAATTCACGTTCTACCAGATTCTCTGCTTTAACCGGAACGTCATATACCGAACTCATTGGTATAGGATTCTTATAATCGGGAATGAAAACGAAATTGTCAACAATGCTTGCGAAAGTAGTGTTACCAGTCGTCAATGTCTCCAATTGTTCGTGAAGATCAGTAGATGCGTTCTCTTCATTAGCTATCAGATAGATTTTCTTTGTTTCATTCCGTGTCACTTTGAAAATCCTGTAACACTCCGTTTGGGGAATCTCACCGAAATCAATATACATATTGTGTTCCACAGTACCGTTTTCATGAAGAATAACGATACGCAGTGTATACATATATTCGACAGGATTATCTACTGCATCATTCACCCTATCGGATGCACGCGTTTGATCAAGAAGACCGGTACGCAGAACGAGTATGGCAGTATCGTCGTCCGGCTGTACCTCGTCCGTATAACTTACCTCCCCTCCCCTACAAGATGCCGACAATAAAGCCCAGCTGACAAGTATTGTCATCCATACAATATGTCGTAGTATTTCTTTCATTCCTTTTTCTTCTTTTTTCAAAAGATGTTACTCAATCTACATCTACGTTAGAGAGTACCACCCTCCATGAGTTGATTAGTATCACGCTATTTATCCACTGATTTTGCTCGTCGAGAAAGAATGTCATATTGTATTCATCCTGTCGGTCGAGGTATTCCTGGTCGCTCATTTTTCTATTGTAATTACCTTTCACCAGAAGGGCATAATCGATAATAGGAATAGAAGCTACCAGTTTCCCTTCAGTGGTACGAATAATCAACATCGGACGCGAATACAGACTCCAGTCCCGCAAGACAAGTCTGCTCACCGTAAGTTCCGCCACGGCAACTTTGACAATTGTTGTTACACGACTTTCTTTTCCTGTCGCAATGTCCACACCAGCTTCACCCGAATAAGTAGACCACGCACGATAAACGATCGGCTCGTCTTCTTTCAGTGTATTGTCATGCGCTATCCAACCATTACGGTCTTCAATAGAAAAAGTAAAGTCGTCAACATTTATATCTTGTCCCGAAAGGTGCTGAAGCACTACACGGAACACATTCGTATCTTTCGTTAGTGGCATGACGTATGTATAATCACCTCCGTCGTCATTGGCAGGCAAACTTACGTCAAGAGAACCATGAAACAAAGGATGCAGGTCCTTATTGGAATAGGAAACACCAGTCGCTTTGTCTAGATAACGGTTCAATTTACAGTGCAAGTCTGTCATCCGGCAATTGTGCGAGGCATCGGTCACTGTAAATGACTCACCATTATCAAGACCACACCATGCCATAAGGTGATAATCACCGGGAGCAAGCTCCAGTTTCATGGTGTAATCACCGGATGCAAGGATTTCACCCTGTTCGTCAGCTTGCCACACCAACTCGCCATTAGAGTTAAAGGCATAAAGTCTGACCGACTTCACCTCATGGGTGAAAGCGTCGGCAAACTTCATGTTCATGTCATAACGAAATTTCAGATGATAGGTCACTGAACAATCGCCTTCATCGTCATAAATAGCATTGTCACACGACACCAACAAAAGTAATTCTACAAGGATTACCCATGCTTTCATCCCAAAATTTCTGATATAAGACGGTTTGTCCATTCTACATAATTATTGTTGTAATAGTATATAGTTTACAATACCTCATTACAGGTTGTCACCATTCAAGGTCGATGTTCTGTTTTACTACTCGCCATGAAAGGATATTAATACGTGCACCCAGATATGTTTCGTCATTAGTAGGCTTCTGCGGAACAATCACTTCTTCCGGATCAAGAACCGGCGTTCCAAGACCGGATACCGAATTAATGGCAATGTCATAAATATGATTACGCACAATTCCATATTTACCGTCGGTGTCATCCACTCCCGGGAAATCGTTCAGATGCTTGATGTCAGTATAATAGTAAGCTTGTCCACTCGACCAAACCCTTGCTCCGGGCATATTTGCCAGAACATCATTTACATCGTCAAGATTGGCGTATGCTGTATGATCGGCTTTATAAAAAGTATCGGTTACGCCTTTCTTCAATTGAAGGTAGCTTAAATATCTGCCACTATTTTCTGACTCGTTATCGGCATTGCCTGACTTTATGCCGGAAACGAGCTCTACTTTGTCTTTGGTAATCGGAGTATAGATTTCTTTAGCATCTGCTGTTCCTGCACCCTCTATTGTTTTAGTATAAATCTGATCCTGCACAACACTCAACATTGCTGTCATCGCATTATCTTTTGTGTAGTCCGTACCACCCCACTTAGCCAGATCAATGGGATGAGCAACGTTACTATCATCAATAGTCACTAATACGGCAGCAATAATTGCTTGGGTACGGTTACTTACCTCCGTCGCCGGATTATAGGAACTCTTCTTACCGGTCTCATACTTATCTGCAGCATTTTCCTGACAATATAAGTTTGTACCATTATATGATTTAGAGCTGTTGTCGCTTGCGCCTTGAGTACCTACTTTACCTGCAATCTGATCATACGGTAAATAATCAAATGTGAGACCGTCAGGATTCATTGCCCAATATGAACGATGATATTCAGGATGATTCCAACTCCAAACCGGTGTGAACGCCCAAGCGGAATTAACTTTCTTAAAGAGGTATGACTGAGAAGCAGTAGATGTCACTTCCCAACCTGTGAAGATTACATATACATCTTTACTGTCAACTTGAATAAATTCGGAACCGTCCTTACTCTTTTTTAATTTCACGGCAGTATATTTTTTATCATTATCGCCATAGGTTACATCATTTTTAAGAGTCATATCCTTCCAATCGGTATATAACCGTACTTTAGCTAAAACACGCTCTACATACACATTTACCGGAGATTTTTTTGCTTCATCTTCAGTCTTTTTGAGAGCACTCGCCGGTATGTTCACTTCACAACAGAAATTATCCGAACCAAACACAGAACTTGTCATCAAGAACTTTGAGTCCTTTACATAACTATATGAACCAAACTTTCCTCGAAGTGTAGCAAGGTCCATGCTAGCCGTACCCAGTGCTATTTTCTCATGATTAATCACAGCGACCATAGATTTAAGTTGGTCTAAGTTGTCGCCCTCCCTGGTATTGATAACAATTACCGCATTCAACTTTTTCTCAATATTAGGCATATCCTGTCCGGCAGACTCAGTTTCGTCCTTTTTACAGTCATAGTAATTCGTACCGTCGCTTTTAACTGGACAAGGACTACCATTCTCCTTGAAAAAATAAAAACGAACCGATTCTACATCATTTTCAACACTTTCCCCTTCTTCATAAAGATCTCCGGACTGATCACCTGCCGCTCGCGTCCTAAAGCCAGTAGTATTCGTAATATCGACAGACATAAAACGAGCGTCAACATTAGTTTCAGAGAGATCATTCTCAGTCATGTCACTGTTGGAACAAGCACTAAGAACCATTATTCCTAACAAGTTCCAAAATAAATTTGATAACTTCATATAAGTATATATTAATGGATTAATAAATTATTTATCTATTTTATCTATCTCAAGCAAAATGATTTCAGCCTGTTGCACTCCTTTGTTCTTCGCCTCATTCAACTGCTTGCGTGCAACGGTGTAATCTTCAACAAGAAAAGCATAAACTCCACGAGCATATAGTGCCTCGGGTGAATCTCCCCCTTTCTGGAGATAACGCTTTGCATTTTCAACGTCTTTACGCTGCATTGCTGAGTTTGCCGCATTCAGATTGGCTATCTCATCGTTAGGATACATCCTTACAGCTGTTTCAAACACATCATTGAACTCAACGCTCCCTGGCTCGTAAGTCTGAGCCACAAGATAAAACTCATTGAGACTGAGTTTTTGAGGCTGTGTCTGCATGATACGTTTTATCTCTTCTACGTCACTAAAACTACGGATAGTATAGTCAATACGATAATCTGTGTGACGCAATGCAGGATAACAATTCTGCAATAGAAAACGATATTCTTCAGGATAAGTCCGTTTAATTTTTGCTTCTTTCGCGTCAGGGTCTAAACGACTGTCAATCATGCCCAGTATCTCCGAACGATGCACAAGATTGGATTTTTCGACATATTGACGCAATCCTTTCCAATCTTCCGGTTCATACTCTGTAACAATCACACTGTCATTAAAATGATATAGTTGCTTGATATGATTCTTTAATGCAGCTGTACGACCTATCGCCAGATCCCGATTATGAGAATATGGACTTTCGGGAGAAGCGTAACCTTTGAGCCATACGGAAGTTATGACTACATCCTTGTCATTACGGACTGAATCAATAGAGGCCTGTATTTTACCGAGTTCGTATGTATTCCGCCGATACTCAGGATATATCACTGTCTTATCAACCGGAAAATCGATGAAAGCAGAACCGGAAAGTGAACGATGCTTAACAGTTTCTGCCTGCGGATGAATATAAAGTAACTGTGGACTGAAAGGAAGCGCTTCAACGTATGAGCCCAATGGATCGTTCCATTCCGCTAATAGTGTATTACAACAACCGTAATCACTGCGATACAACTCCAATGAGGCACCATTCATCCATTTATAATAGGGTACTATTGCATGATATACTACACTTTCAGGTTTCGAACGTGCTTTAAAAGACATTTCATCTTTGCCGGATAGCATACTCTCACCATTCCGTACATAATAATAATAACGCTGACGCCCATAAACGCCTACTGAAGGAAGTTCCAAGGTATCTACTGTACTGATAAAACGAGGAGTGAGCAATACGGCTCTATTGCTTTCCACATCCAGACGTGATAGATTCATATTCATATCAACTACCATATATTCACCGTTTCGTTCAATCTTCAGATTGTCGGCTATCACTCCGGTTGTTTGTTGGGCATTCAGCATACAACTTGTTCCAAATAAGGCTGTTATAATTAGGTAAGTTCGTTTCATAGCATACTCTTTTAGAATAAATAGACTAAATTCACCGCTGCTTTAGTGGGACCAAAGTAGTTGTGTGGTTTGTTCTTCTCTATCTTCTTTCCACACCCGGCACATTTAAATCGGTCATAACGGGTATAAGAATAGCCGACTCCTATCTCTGTTTCGAAATTCCAGTGCCGCCCTAATATCCAGGTATAACCGTAAGCAATACCTCCACCTAGAAACCAACCTTGATACCTAGTGTCTTTAAGAGTAGAAAAATCAGTACCAAGCAATTTGAAATTAATATCAATACCGCCTAAATTATACTGCCCGCCATGAACATGGATTCCGATAAAATGGCCTGCAAACCGGTCACAGAACCAATAACGAGCTTCAGGTTGCACCGCCCAATGTTTCCACCGACGACTATGCGATAAAGTCCATGCGTTGAGTCCTCCACTAACGTCCAACGTCCAACGCGGAGCAAGCCCTACCTCGATGCCTGCATTTATATTCATAAAAGCATCAGATAGAATATTAGTCTTTAACGCTACATCCTGCGCATTTACTGTATGAACCACACTTATCGTGGTCATTATCAGAAGAAAAATCCCTCGTTTCATTATTTGTGTGTATTCTTGTTCTTTATAATTATTGTAATTTCACCTTAAATAACTAGTCAAACAGACATAATAAAAATAAATTTTATCAGTAACAAAAAAAATACAGTTAGTGAAACTGTATTTTCTCTTTTTAATATATTTATACTGATCGTTTGTTTGATAGGTTATTGGGATACTTCTCTTATCAAGAAAAGTATTAGACGATGCAAAGTTATAAAAAATGGGATATATGATATTATATTCAATAAGAAATTATGCTTTATAACAAAAAAAATTAGCTTCTTTTATTAAATGTTAAGCCGCTTATCATAACAATACAATATCGATATCTTAAAAAAAACAAACTTAGCTTATACTACTTACGTATAAATTATATTTAAATAAAATGATAGCAATATAGCAAATAGAGAAATAAAAAAGCTGAATAACTTTTATAGTTAGACAGCCTTTCGTTATTTTTTAACTAGCTTTTTCAAGAATACAACCTACCACTTATAATTAATACCGAAACTTAGCAATTCTTTCAACTGGAAGAAGCTGTCGCCTTCAGTCGGCTTGGAGCTATCGTCAAAACGAGTATGCACATAAAGTTTTGTGGACAAATAACGGTTCAAAATAAAGTTGAAAGTATTTTCCCATTCCACACGTGCCCAATGATAATTGGTCAGATAGTTGAGACGGGATTCCAATGTAACGGCAGTGATAATATTCCAATTGAATGTCGATTGCAATTGAGAACCGAAATCATTCTTTGAACATTTGCCTTTTTCCAAGCCGAATTTAGTTTCATCTACTTCTGAATTACCGATGTAACGCAAGTTATAGGTCAATGGAGCCATAAACACGGAAAGGTTGAATTTCTTCTTGTTCAGTTTATAGTCCATACCGATACTGACTGCTAAATCTGCCGGAGACATGAAAGCAGAAACCAAATCTTCACTATTGGCCTTGTATCCATGGCAAAACTGAGTCTTGAACTCTGAAGAAATCGTATAATACCAATTTTTAAGTGCTCTTAAACCTAACTTATTATATAAGCGGAGTTGGTCGGTATTAAAGAGGTATTTATGGTATTCATCCGACGGAGTGGAAGTCATGCCCAACTTAGCTTCAAGCTGATTCTCGAACAAGATCTTCTCGTTGTCGTTGTAATTTGCAAATATCTGAAAAGTAGCTAATCCGGAGAAGTTACTTTCTCCTCCCTTATACCAGTTGTCCGAAAGGTGGTTCTGGCTGATCTGCAACGATCCGTTACCACCGGTCACCCACCAGTTAGGCTTGCTGATCTTAATATCGGCCTTCCCTACATTATCACTCATCTCCTCACGCTGAAACAAATGAATAACGTTTGCTTTCGGGGATATTTTCGGCTTCACATCCCGACGGAAAACATCACGGCTCATGATCCGGTCCTCCGTAGTAACAACCAATTCCGGACGTTTCAGATAAAGATCCATTAATGCGTTGTTGACCAGTATATTGGCTCGTTTGGTTTTAGTAAATACCAGCGTATCATAAGGCAAAAGCTCTGCCGTTAGATTCGGAGTAGTATCCAATTGTATCGGCTTCCAGTCTATTGTAGAATATTGCTTCATCGGAGCATAATAATATGCCAATGGAGTAAACAGGCGAAAATAATCGGGGTCGGAAGGAATATAACGTGCCGGCACAGAAGGATCATTCAGATAATCCAACTGAGCAATATACTTATTATATAAATAGGAAACTGTATCCAACTTAGGAGTCGGTCCCGACATATTGAGTTTCAGCATCAAATATTTCTGAAGCTCCGTTGAAAGCGTATCCGATCGCACCACCTTGGCTTTCGCCACCACTGTTGAAGACTTTGTTACCTTCTTGGAAGGCTTGACAGCCTGTACAGGAGCAATCTGTACTGAATCGGTCGGAATTATGGAATCTTGAACGGACTCCTGTGCAGAAAGCGGCAACATGAATAACAGCTGAGTAAAAGCTGAAAATAAAATAATAACTCTCTTCATATTTGTCTATGGTTTAGGATGCAAAGCTACATTATTTTGTTTAGAAATCATAGGATTCTTTCAAAATTGCATTTTTTAATAAAATTGTAGCCGCGAAAGTCTGCAATCTTCCTCTTTTTTTTATAATTTTGCGCTTTTTAAGTTCGTAAGAATTTGACTAAGTAAACAATTATTAAAACAGTTATAGCTGTGGGAGAAACAAAGTATATTTTCGTCACCGGTGGTG
>OGQB01002205.1_pt1 | contig 14672 bp, 9 predicted proteins | sample 1553071 | NCBI WGS metagenome assembly OGQB01 (sample SAMEA2580284, study PRJEB22360) | human gut metagenome | biome: human gut; feature: human-associated habitat; material: faeces | place: Denmark | collected 2008/2010
TGAGTTAATCAGCTAAGACTTGTGTATAAAGGGTAGCTTCCCGAAGGAGGAGAATGGAGTTACTATTGTGTACTACTGTTTAGTTCATTCCTAAACAGAAAGGAGTAAAACTGTACAAGTATGAATTAGTGTGTACAGCCATTTACAGTTAATTATTTGATTTTTGGGTTATCGGAAGTCTGAACCAAAAGCACGAACCTTCTCCTTCTTTAGAATCTGCTCCGATAGTGCCGCCTAAGCGCTCTACGATCACCCGGCAGATAGCCAGACCAAGTCCCGTACCTTTTGCGAATGTATTCAACTTGACGAAACGTTCGAATACCTCGTTTATTTTATCCGCCGGAATCCCGATTCCCGTGTCTTTTACATAGAAGTAGATTTCATCTTTTGCTTCGTCAATCCGGTATCCCATTTGAATGGAACCTTTCGGAGTGAACTTCATCGCATTGTTTGTGAAGTTGATGATTACTTGCGAAAGACGTACGCGGTCTGTGTTGAGAATACATTCTTCCGCTTTCTCCGTGAAGGTGATTGCCACGTCGGGGGAAGTGTTTTTCTCCTGCATTTGCCTGCAAATGCCCTCCATCAGATCATTGATATCGGTAGGGGCAAGGGTAAACTCCATCGTACCGGCTTCGATTTTGGAAAGATCGAGAATATCATCTATCAATTGCAGTAATAATTCATTGTTACTGGACACTATCTTCATGTATTCCTGTTTCTCTTCCTCTTCACCCGTTTGGCAAATCATGTCAGAGAATCCAATAATCGCATTCAACGGAGTACGTATCTCATGACTCATGTTGGCAAGAAAAGCTGATTTCAGACGGTTTGATTCTTCTGCTTTTTCTTTTGCTTCCTGTAGCATCTTGTCCATTTTCACCTTTTCCGTGATGTCTTCGAAGCGCAACAAACCGCCGATGATTTCCGTTCCTTCATTATCATAAACCGGAGTAGCTGTCACCTCAAAGTCTACCTGATCTATCCGGATGGTATGGCGTATGATTTTTCCTTGTTCAATCGCTTTCTGAAAGGCGCATTGTCCGCATGGAGTATCCCGGAGTGCACTTGTTTTGTAACAGATTTGTCCCGGTGTATAATGCCTTCCTTTCACGAGGCTGGCAATTTGCGTTGTTTCTTCCCATTGTACCAGATAGTTTTTATCGATATAGATGAGCCCGAAGTTAACGCTCTTCAAGGCTAACTTTTGTTTGTTCAGCGCTTTTTCCAGTTCTTCTTTAGCGGCGATCAGTTCCCGTTCGTAAGTTTTTAGCCGGGTGATGTCCCATCGGGTCACTAACAGCCATTTTTTCTTTTCCTTCCATTTGATAATCGATTTTACGGCAATCGTATCATGTACTATTCCGTCTACTGTGCTGTAGCTTTCTTCTGCACGGTATACCTTGCCTGCCTGTACAAGTGATTCATCTACATCCCGGTATCTTCTGCCCCGTTCTTCTCCATAGATTTCATAATCTGTGCATCCTACTGCTTCTTCCCGCTTAATGCCGGATTGCAGTTCGGATTCTTTATTCCAGTAATAGTATCGGAAACTATCCTGGATATCTTTTACCATAATAGGGAAAGGGAGATTATCGAGTATATCGAATAAAGAATGATAGTAATCCTGTTCTTTTCCTATATTCTTTTTAAGTTGTCGTAGTCTGTATAATAAAAAGCAGATGATCAGGAGTAAAAAGCCTATTAGTAAATAATAATAACTCCAATGCTGGTCTGTAATCTATATAACGGATAGTATATTGTTTGCCATAATTTATGTTTGTACTAAATCTGTGGTAAATATATGCATTTTTTGTAATTCACAAAGGGAATTTCTGAAATATATTGTTTATCAGCCTTATAAAACTCTTCTGAAAAGAATACCTTTACTGATTAGTAGAACTTTGGTGCCTTCTATTTCCGGTTTGGTTTTAAAATGTTTTTAATGGAACGCATTTTCGTAAAGAGTAAGAATGTATTAAAATATTAAATGATGTCCCATGAACCAAAAACAATTCTAATTTGTTTTTATAACGGCAAAGTATTTTTTAATTTTGCTCCTCCAAAATAAATCTTTGATACATTCAGGATAAAACAATCATTTTATTTTTTGCTTATGTTGATAACCATTATCATTCTCGTTCTTTCGGCTATCTTTTTTGTAAACGGTAAGATACGCTCGGATCTTGTGGCACTATGTGCATTGGTAGCTTTGCTTATCTTTCAGATATTAACACCTGACGAAGCCCTTTCCGGTTTCTCCAATTCGGTAGTCATTATGATGATCGGACTGTTTGTCGTGGGCGGAGCTATTTTTCAGACAGGACTGGCAAAAATGATTAGTTCGCGTATTCTTAAACTTGCTGGAAACAGTGAAATTCGCCTGTTCTTGCTTGTTATGCTGGTAACTTCCGCTATCGGTGCGTTTGTCAGTAATACCGGGACGGTGGCATTGATGCTTCCCATTGTGGTCAGTCTGGCGATGAGCGCCAAAATGAATCCGAGCCGGTTGCTGATGCCGTTGGCCTTTGCCAGTAGTATGGGAGGCATGATGACGCTGATCGGTACACCGCCCAACCTTGTTATACAAAATACATTGACTTCCGCAGGCTTCGAACCGCTCTCTTTCTTTACTTTCCTGCCCGTAGGTCTGGTAAGTGTGGTTGTCGGTACGCTGGTTTTGATGCCGCTTAGTAAGTGGTTTCTTTCTAAAAAAGGACAGAAAGATGATAACAGCCGTTCGGGTAAGTCACTGAAACAGTTGGTGAATGAATATGGTCTTTCCAGTAATCTGTTCCGTATGCAGGTGATTAAGGACTCCCGTCTTTTGGGAAAGACCATTCTTGATCTGGATATTCGTCGTAAATATGGACTTAATATTATGGAAGTCCGTCGTGGAGATGCTTCGCAGCACCGTTTTCTGAAGACTATTACTCAGAAGCTTGCCGAACCGGATACTATGCTGGAAGCGGAAGATATTCTGTATGTGACGGGAGAATTTGATAAAGTGCAGCAGTTTGCCGAAGATTATCTGCTGGATATCCTTGATGATCATGCTACGGAAGAGACAAGAAGCACTACTAATTCGCTTGATTTTTATGATATCGGTATTGCCGAAATTGTATTGATGCCTGCTTCCAATCTGGTCAATCAGACTATTAAAGAGTCCGGATTCCGTGATAAGTTTAATGTGAATGTATTAGGTATCCGTCGTAAAAAGGAATATCTGTTGCAGGATTTGGGAAATGAGCGGATTCATAGTGGTGATGTGCTTTTAGTGCAGGGGACGTGGAGTAATATTGCCCGGCTTAGTAAGGAAGATTCGGATTGGGTGGTGTTGGGACAGCCTTTGGCAGAAGCGGCTAAAGTAACGTTGGACTACAAAGCACCCGTTGCTGCCGCTATCATGGTATTGATGGTAGCAATGATGGTATTCGATTTTATTCCGGTTGCACCGGTTACGGCTGTTATGATAGCTGGTATCCTGATGGTTCTGACGGGATGTTTCCGCAATGTGGAAGCAGCTTACAAAACAATCAACTGGGAAAGTATTGTATTGATTGCGGCTATGCTTCCTATGTCTTTGGCATTAGAGAAAACAGGTGCTTCGGAGTACATCTCCAATACTTTGGTAAGTGGGCTTGGATCTTACGGACCGGTAGCATTGATGGCTGGTATTTATTTTACGACGTCATTAATGACTATGTTTATCAGTAATACCGCTACTGCTGTCTTGCTTGCCCCGATTGCTTTGCAAAGTGCTATGCAGATCGGAGTTAGTCCGGTTCCTTTCCTGTTTGCCGTGACGGTGGGTGCAAGTATGTGTTTCGCTTCTCCGTTCTCTACACCGCCTAATGCGCTGGTGATGCCTGCCGGACAATATACTTTTATGGATTATATAAAAGTGGGATTACCGTTGCAGATTATCATGGGAATTGTGATGATATTGGTGCTGCCTCTGATTTTCCCATTCTGACAGATAGAAGGGAATTAGCATAACGTTATAGCAACTGCCCTGTAGTCTGATATCAGATTACAGGGCAGTTGCTATATCAATATAGGAAGGTTATTGTTATGCAGCGGATTTTCATTGACAAACAAATACCTGTTTTTCCGAATTATCTTTAAATGCTTCTTCTTCAAATCCTCCATACTTGTGGATAATATTAAAACCATTCCATTTCAAGTATGAATCCAGTTCTTGAGGGAAAAACATTCTCATATCCAAATTTTGGATAGAATTGAATTTACCATTGATATAATAATGCCATTCAATGCGATTAATCTGAGTTTTATTTTCATATCGCATCCTTTGCTTTATCAATACTTCTCTTCCGTCATCAGTGGTATATGCAGCAATTTCCTTCTGTTCTTTTTCGCCTTCAACGATATATTGAATATTTGGATTAAAACAATCTAATAAGAATAAACCTCCGTCTTTGAGGTGGTTTTTAACGACATTAAAGACCTTAAATAAGTCCTCATTCTTATATAAATGATGGATTGAGTTAAATGGAATAAAAATAAGGTCGTATTTTTCTTGTAGATTTAAAGTCCTGATATCTGCCTCAATGAAGTTGATTTCTAATCCCGCTTCGGAAGCTTTGAATCTTGCTTGGGCAAGCATTGAGGGAGTGTAGTCAACTCCACTAATATTATATCCATCCCTTGCAATTGGAAGAGTAAGCCTGCCTGTTCCACAACAAAGTTCGAGTATTCGGGCACCCTTGCTTTGGGGTAGCCACCGCTTATAAAATTGCAAATCAGATAGGTCGGTATTCATCCCGTCATAAATATTTGCATCATAAATTAAATCACCAACTTTATAATCGCTATTCATCTATATCCTCCAAAATTTATTGTTTAAGGTAGTCATATATATAGCTTATTGAGCTATGTATAGTTACTGTCTCTAAAAATACGGTTTTGTTTAATTCCCTACAAAAGAAACAGGCAGTTTTTTCCTCCATCTAATAGAAAAGTGAAAAAAGTAATATATTGCATATTATATTTTAGAGACTATTTGAGTGCAGGTATTGATGATTGCCTTTATCATAATGTTCGGTGATAAGTCTTTATTCTGTCATTTGTTTGTAGAAAGACTCGATTTACTTTCCTGCCTGTTTTTTAATAATCTTCTGTTAGTTTGGAAAGATGGTTGAATTACCGCAAATATACGGTTGATTTGCATAAAATGACTGTATGGTTTGATGAAAAACACCGTATTGTTTGTGAAAAAGATGCGGATGAAGTAACCAAAAGATGCAGATGGTGTCACTAAAAGGTAGGTATGAAGTAAGTAAACCATTGCTATAGTGTCATCATACCGATAAAACTGTCTTTATTTAATACTTTTAGTCTTCTCTGTTTTCTATTTCGCTCTTTGGAAAGTTTAAGTGCTTAATGTTGAAAATAAACAGAGTCAATGAAAATGTAATCATATAGATATGTAAGTAGACTATTATTCGTTAATAAGCACAGGATTGGATGCAAATGCTGAATTTCTGATATATGCTAATTGCCCTACAATCGCGAAAAACTATCAATAGTAGTATGACCGGCTAAAGAAGCTCTTCTTGATACATTACGAATTACAAACTGTCAAAAACAGACTTATCTTGCAAACTGTCATTTTATACATGAAGAAAGATGGAAATTATAAAAAAGGCTCCTGATGCGAATAAGTTGTCATTCGGATATCAGGAGCCTTTTATCTATTTATTGAACCTGTGGTGTGACAGGTGTATTCATGTTCTGAGTATACAGGCTGTCGATAATCCCGTCGGACAGTCCGATGGTAGGTACAATGATTCCGGTAGCTTTCACATTCGTAGCTACTTCCAAAAATATCTCCGCGGCCGGAACGATGACATCCGCCCGATCGGGCTTTAGCTTATACTGTTTGATACGTTGCTCGGCAGGAAGGGCTTGCAATGTTTCGTAAATTTCACGTAGTGATTCGACGGGTAGGAGGGAAGCCTTTTTGTCTTTCTTGTCTGCCAAACGAAAAAGTTTATTGATGTTTCCTCCCGAACCGATGATGCTGATAGGTGCGTATTCCGCAGCAAGCCCTATGAGGTCGGTGCGTAAAGCCTCTTTTTCTTCTTCTTTCACCATGCCGCTGAGCATACGAACCGTTCCGATATTGTATGAACGGGAATTTTTCAGTTCTCCGTTACTGATCAGATTAATCTCGGTGCTGCCACCACCGACATCTACATACAGGTAGTTTTGTCCGGAAGCAAAAAGTTGCTCGATATGGTTGTCATATACAATGTGTGCTTCTTCTTGTCCGTCGATGATATCTACGCGGATACCTGTTTTCCTGGCTATTTGTCGGGCGATGTCCTTTCCGTTGCGTGCGTCACGCATGGCGGACGTAGCACAGGCACGATAATCTACTACGTCATATATCTTCATCAACTGTTTGTAGGCTTTCATCAGCCGGATCAGTTTCTTTTCTTTTTCAGCAGAAATAACTCCCATGGTAAAAGCATCTTCTCCCAGTCGTAAGGGGATACGGATGAGTTGTACCTTGCTCATTAATTCGGGAGCGTTTTCTTCGTTTACGCATTTTATCAATAGCCGCACGGCATTCGAACCTATGTCGATAGCTGCATAATTAACTTTCTTCATACTTATCATAATGTATTCTTGTATTTTCTATATAATTCTTCTTGCGAACGGAATACGACAGTGGCTGTCTCTGCTTCGGCAAGGGCAGGAGTGAAGTCCTTGCAGAGTGTGGAAGGCTGGTTTTCCCAAGGTCGGTTTTCTCCGGTACCGTCTACGATACGCCCTTTGGCTGTATCCCGATATCCGTAGCAGACAATTCGTTTTAAGTCTGCCTGTATTTCTTTGTCGTACACCGGAGCCAGTACTTCGATCCGGTTATCAAGGTTGCGGGGCATCCAGTCGGCAGAACCGATATAATATTTTTCTTCTCCGCCATTGGCAAAGATAAAGATACGGGAGTGCTCAAGATATCGGTCGATAATACCGTTGATATGGATATTTTCACTGATACCTGCGATGCCTGTCACCAACGAGCAGTTGCCGCGTACTACCAGTTCCACCTGAACTCCGGCTGTCGAGGCTTCGTAGAGTTTTTCTATAAGCGCACGGTCGGTAATATGGTTTACTTTTGCCAGAATATAGGCTTCTTTCCCTTGTTCCTTGTTCTTTATTTCCTTGTTGATGAGAGCAATCAGACGTTTGCGCATATCATTGGGCGAAACCAGTAATTCTTTGAAATTGACAGGAGTGTATGGTTTCTCAATAAAATCGAAAACGGCATTCACTTCCCGTACCAGCGGTCGATGGGCGGTCATGATGGTATAGTCGGTATACATACGTGCGTTTCCTTCATGAAAGTTTCCTGTGCTGATGCAGGCAATGTCTCCGTGACGGGTACCGATATGTACCAGTTTGGAATGAATCTTCAGTCCCTCCACTCCGAAGATAACGTGGATGCCTGCGTCCTGCATTCTTTTGCTCCAGTTGATGTTGGATGCTTCGTCGAAACGTGCCAGTAGTTCGATGACCACCGTTACTTTCTTCCCGTTTTTGGCTGCGCAGATCAGTGCTTTGATCACTTTTGATTCTTTAGCGAGCCGGTAAAGTGTCATCTTGATGCTTTTAACTTCTTTGCTGATGGCTGCTTCACGAAGTACGCGGATAAAAGTATCGAAGCTATGGAATGGATAATGCAGGGAGCGGTCCTTCTGACGAATCAATGTGAGCAGGCTTTCTTTGCCGTTTAGTTCGGGCTTGAAAACCGGTTCCCAGACGGGATACTTTAAGTCGTAGCGACCGCACACCGGAAATTTCATCAAGTCTTTGAAGTTATGATAGCGTCCTCCTGCCACACGGGTGTCGTTTTTGTCTACATTCAGCCGGTCAACTAATCTTTTCAGTAAATCTTTGGGAATCTGTTCGTCATAAACGAATCGAATCGGTTCTCCTCTCTTCCGGCTTTTCACTCCTTTTGAAATCTTCTGAAGTACGCCTGTCCGCAGGTCGCTGTCTATCTCCATTTCCGCGTCTTTGGTGAATTTAAAGGTATATGCCTCGTAATCCGTATATTTCATGCCGACAAAAATCAACGGCAGACAATAGCGGATCACATCATCGAGAAACATCAGATATGTTTTCCCCTCCGAGTCCGGTAATTGGATAAAACGACCGTATTCTTCGGTGGGCAATTCGATCACTGCATAATCTTTCTCTTTTATTTTTCCTGTTTCGTCTTTACGAAGCAGGCGGATGGCGAGATAAATATCTTCGTCAGTCTGGTCGTCCAGCGGTCGGGCTCCGTTGAGGAAAAGAGGGGTGGTGGAGCCATTCAGTTTATTGCGATAGAAGGAGGTGATAAATGTCTTTTGGTCATCCGTCATTTCGGTGTCTTTGATGACGCAGATGTTCTCCTTCTTCAGTTCTTCCATGATGGAAGCGAAAGTTTCTTCAAATTGTTCGTAGAAGCGGTTGTGTAGTTTGCTTATCTGCTTCAGTGTGCGTGTAGCCGTTTCTTGTTCTTTCTGTATGTTTTTATCTGCATATTCGATGATTCGGTTCAGCGTGGCTACGCGGACACGGAAAAACTCATCCAGATTATTGGAATAGATGCCAAGAAAAGTCAGGCGTTCCAGAAGAGGTACTTCCGGACGGGCAGCTTCGAGCAGGATACGCTGATTGAAATACATCCAGCTGATGTCACGTTCTACATAAGGGCACTTCTTTTTTGTTTCGCTTGATTTCATGATGAAAAACCTGTTTATTAATTTTCTGCAAAAGTATCTAAGTGAGGTGTAATGGCTATAACGATTTTGTTACGAACTTATTACAATCTACGTTTGTTATTTTTATATGTGAATAGAAACACTTATATTCGCAAAAGTATTGAAATGTACTTCGTTAAAAAATATAGAATATATGAAAACAATGAATTACTCTCTGGTTCGCATTTTGTTTGCGCTTGTCATAGGTCTGGTGTTGGTACTTTGGCCGAATACAGCAGCTAGTTATATTGTCATTACGATAGGAGTGGCTTTTTTGATTCCCGGTGTCATTAGTCTTTTTAGCTTTTTCGGACGGAAAAGATTGGAACATGAACCGGCTCCCCGCTTTCCTATCGAGGGAATCGGCAGTTTGTTATTCGGACTTTGGCTGATTGTGATGCCTGAGTTTTTTGCGGACGTCCTGATGTTCCTTTTGGGCTTTATCCTGATCATGGGAGGTGTGCAGCAGATTGCCTCTTTGTCGATGGCCCGTCGTTGGACACCTGTTCCGGGGATTTTCTATCTGGTGCCTTCATTGATTCTTATCGCAGGTGTTATTGCGCTGTTCAATCCGACGGGAGTACGTAATACTGCTTTCATTATTATCGGTATCAGTAGCTTGGTTTATTCTCTGTCCGAACTGATCAACTGGTTTAAGTTTGCACGCCGTCGTCCTAAGACTCCGGTTACGCCTCACGATGAGGATATTGAGGATGCTAAGATTATAGAATAAAAAAAGAAGAGGACTACCGTCACGGTACCCCTCCCCTGCAAACTTAAAACAACCAACAAAAGAAATAGATAATTTCTATCTTAATGTAGGTGTGTACACACCTTCATTTCTTTTTTATCTTACAAACAACAGTTCTCTGTATTTCGGCAGTGTCCACATCTGGTTGTCTACGATCAGTTCCAGCTTGTCAATGTGGTAACGAATCTCTTCCAGTGCCGGAACGATTGTATCGTGGTAAGCGATCGCTTTTTCTCGTTCGCTTTCGATCTTGTTCGCCACTTTTCGGGCTTCAATCATTGCATCTACATGTTCTTTGATGAAGGCCGTGCGGTCGGCGATTTCTTCGATCAGTTCCAGATTCTTGGCAGATAGTCTGGCTGCTTTATCTGCCGGAAATAAGGACTGCATTTTATAGACATTATTAATCAGATCCGTCTGATATTGAGTAGCGACCGGAATAATGTGGTTCATTGCCAGGTCACCTAATACGCGGGCTTCAATCTGAATCTTTTTCGTGTAAGTTTCCCATTTTACTTCGTTGCGGGCTTCCAGTTCCTTTTTCGTCATCACACCGATTGCTTCGAACATAGCAATTGTCTCCGGTTTCAGATAGTTGTCGAAAATAACGGGAACACTTGTTTCACAGTCCAGACCTCGACGGGCGGCTTCTACTTTCCATTCGTCGCTGTATCCGTTGCCGTCGAAGTGGATAGCCTTACATTCTTTGATATATCCGCGAATTACTTCAAGGATAGCGGAAACTTTCGGTTCTCCCTTTTCGATCAGAGCGTCTACATCCTTTTTGAATTTCATCAGTTGTTCTGCTACGGCAGAGTTCAATGCAATCATGGCACTTGCACAGTTAGCCTCAGAGCCTACGGCACGGAACTCAAACCGGTTCCCGGTGAAAGCGAAAGGAGAGGTGCGGTTGCGGTCTGTATTATCAATCAGCAATTCGGGGATTTGGGGAATATCCAGCTTCATTCCCTGTTTTCCGCTAAGGTTGATCAGATCGTCTTTGGTGCTGTTCTCGATATGATCCAATACCTGTGACAACTGTTTGCCGAGGAAAGAAGAGATGATAGCGGGAGGTGCTTCATTGGCTCCCAGGCGATGAGCGTTGGTAGCGCTGGAAATAGAAGCTTTCAGTAATCCGTTGTGACGGTAAACTGCCATCAGCGTATTCACTACGAATGTGACAAAGCGCAGGTTATCTTCCGGCGTCTTGCCCGGTCCCATCAACAGGATACCTGTATCCGTTCCCAGTGACCAGTTATTGTGCTTGCCGGAACCGTTGACACCCTTGAACGGCTTTTCATGAAGCAATACACGGAAACCGTGACGGCGGCTGACTTTACGCATCAACGACATGATCAGTAGGTTATGGTCATTTGCCAGGTTGCATTCTTCGAAGATAGGAGCTAATTCGAATTGATTCGGAGCTACCTCGTTATGACGGGTTTTTACAGGAATACCCAGTTTCAACGCTTCAATTTCAAGGTCTTTCATAAATGCGGCCACACGGGTAGGGATGGCACCGAAATAGTGGTCTTCCAACTGCTGGTTCTTGGCACTGTCATGCCCCATCAATGTGCGTCCTGTCATAAGTAAGTCCGGACGTGCGGCATACAAACCTTCATCTACCAGAAAGTATTCCTGTTCCCATCCCAGATAGGCAACGACCTTCTTTACCTCAGGATTGAAATAGTGGCAGACGGCGGTTGCGGCTTTATCTACGGCACGCAGAGCTTTCAGTAACGGTGCTTTATAATCAAGGGCTTCACCTGTATATGCGATAAATACAGTCGGGATGCAAAGCGTATCATCTACGATAAATGCGGGTGATGATGGGTCCCATGCGCTATATCCGCGTGCTTCGAAAGTATTACGGATACCGCCGTTCGGGAAAGAAGAAGCATCCGGCTCCTGCTGTACCAGCAGTTTGCCTGTGAACTCTTCCATCATGCCTCCCTTGCCGTCATGTTCGACGAAAGCGTCATGCTTTTCTGCCGTACCTTCGGTGAGCGGTGCAAACCAGTGAGTATAATGAGTGACACCCATTTCGACAGCCCATTTTTTCATTCCGGCAGCTACTTCATCAGCGATGCTGCGGTCTAGCGGGGCACCATTGTCAATAGCGTCAATCAGTGCGTTGTATACCTTGCTTGGAAGGTACTTGAACATTTTTTCCTTGTTGAACACATACTTACCGAAGTATTCCGAAGGGCGTTCGGCAGGTGTTGCTACTTCAACCGCTTTCTTCTTGAAAGCTGTCTCTACGACTCTGAATCTTAGTTTTGACATAATACCTAATTTGATTTGTTGTTAAATATGTTAGAGTAAAAATTCCTTTTTTAGCTTAGTTATAAGCAGATTCTCCGTGTTCGTAGATGTCGAGACCTTCTTCTTCGACACGTGCTGGAACGCGAAGTCCGTGAATCTTGTCGAGTACTTTGAAGATAATGAATCCCATACCTGCCGCCCAGACTCCGACAACAACCGCACCGAAAAGCTGGGCACCCAAAAAGCCGGCTCCATGTCCGTAGAACAACCCTTCACTGGTAGAAAACAATCCTGTGAGCACTGTTCCCAAGAAACCACAAACCCCGTGTACGGAAGAAGCACCGACAGGATCGTCAATCTTCAATACCTTGTCAATAAAGTCGACTGCAAATATCATGACTACACCACAAATGGCACCGATTAATACCGCTCCTGAGGGAGCTACAGCGTCACATCCGGCTGTGATACCTACCAAACCTGCCAAAACACCATTCAGTGTCAGTGATAAAGACGGTTTGCCATATTTCATCCAGCTCATCGCCAGTGCAAAGAAGCCACCGGCACAAGCCGCCAGATTTGTTGTCAGAAATACATGTGAGATGGCCATTGCATCCGCTTCGGTACTTGCTGCCAACTGTGATCCGGGGTTGAATCCGAACCATCCGAACCAAAGGATAAATACACCCAGTGCGGCAACTGTCAGGTTGTGTCCCGGAATAGCTCTTGACTTACCGTCTTTGCCATATTTACCGATACGGGGACCAAGAATAGCAGCGCCTACCAAAGCAATCCAACCACCAACGGAGTGGACAATCGTTGAACCTGCAAAGTCATGGAACGTCGTTCCGAAAAGATTCATCATGAACGAACCTTCTTCTCCGTTCATCAGCCAGCCGCCACCCCATGTCCAGTGACCGGAAATTGGGTAAATCAGTACACTGATAAAGATAGTATAGACCAGATACATGGAGAACTTGGTGCGTTCCGCCATCGCTCCCGATACAATCGTGGCTGCCGTTGCGCAGAATACTGTCTGAAAAACCAGAAATCCTTCTCTGGGTAAATCACTGTCGAGGAATGACAGATCAAAGAAGTGTGGCATTCCGATGAAACCTCCCGCACCAAACATCAGACCGAAACCGATGAACCAGTAGAGCAAGGAACCAAACATGAAATCCACAAAGTTCTTCATCAAAATGTTGGCGGTATTCTTGACTCTGGTAAAACCCGCCTCAACCAATGCAAACCCCGGCTGCATAAAAAATACGAGCATTGCCGCAAGCAGCATCCAGACTGTATTCAATCCTAATGCCAGTTCCCCGATTGTATCGGGAGTTGTTTCGGCAGAAGCAGTGGCGGTTTCAGCAATTTCAGGTGTAGTTTTGACTTCAGTAATTGTCTCCGTAGTTGTCATAAAAGTATCTGCATCAACTGCTTCCTGTGCAAAAGCACTGGTTGCGAAACAGCAGAAAATGAACATAGCAGTGGCTATCCACAGCTTTGTGAAGCTGTGTCTCTTATATGTTTTATCCATAATGATTATCTTATTTAATACCTGTTTTTATAATATTATCATCCGAAAGGAAATCTGGCCCCGGCACCTTGCCGGTTGCCGGTTATCGTTCCTGTTCGGCGTTATAGAGAGCGATGTCGCCACGTTCGGCGGTGCGGATGCGGATGGCGTCCTCGATAGGAATGACGAAAATGCGTCCGTCACCGATCTCTCCGGTTTGTGCGGCTTTGATGATAGCCTGTACGGTCTTTTCTGCATTTTTGTCGCGTACTACAATAGAAACCAGAATACGTTCGATGGTGCTGGTATCATATACCACTCCACGATAGATACGTCCTTGCCGTGCTTTACCGATCCCTCTTACATCGTAGTAAGAGAACCATTCAATGTCCGCTTCGAGCAGAGCGTCTTTCACGTCCTCGAATTTGGTTTTACGGATGATAGCTTCAATCTTTTTCATATACCTTAAATATTAGTGTTGACCTGTAAAAAGAAGAGGTATAGGGAGGTGGCAGCCATCGCAGGTTACCATACAACAAACCGATAAAATCTAAACTCTAACTACCTTCCTGTTCCCTATACGCTCTTTGACTATATAAACTCTCTCTCTTAAAAACTTAATCCGAATGTGAAGTAAGCGCCTTCCGTACGTGGATTTACTGATACTTTGGCAAATGCCGGAACCGAGAATGAATCAGTAACCCTGATCTCCTTGACAGCTCCGAGACTGATGTCGGAAACGCAGAACCCACTTGTGTATCCATTATAAAAAGTCGTCTCCCAAGGTACCATTCCTACATCTACTGTCCAGTCAAGTCCTCCAAGGCTGAACGGTGCACTAAGTGCGAGGTAGGAAGAATAAGCCCTTTTCCCGTTTTCTTTAACTCCGTCGGCACCTGCAAAGTTCGTGTACCAGTTGATTGCCAGCGGACCAAAATCATATCCTACCTGTGCCTCAAATACATGAGCGGTTGAATGAGCGCCATATTTGAAATACTTGTTGGTAGGTACCTGAGTGTTGAACCAGTAATCCGTTACCGAGATGCTGAAACCACCGGTTGAATAACCGAGAGTCAAATCGAACTCTTTAGTATCCGATGACTCAAACCCTACCGATCCCCATGCTCCGAGTGAAAGTCCTTTGTAAGAGATTCCTAATGAAGGCTGAATGCTGACTCCGCCTAAATCCTGACCACGCCAGATATAACCACTTACCAAGTCTGCTCCTACGGAGGCTTCTACTTTATCCTGCGCCATCATATTGGATGGCACAAGGCCGATCAGTAATAACGCTGCTGCTATGCCCCTCAATTTTTTGTTAATCGTCGTTTTCATCGTCTTTTTACCTTTAATAGTTAGAAAAATG
>OGQB01002221.1_pt1 | contig 14618 bp, 9 predicted proteins | sample 1553071 | NCBI WGS metagenome assembly OGQB01 (sample SAMEA2580284, study PRJEB22360) | human gut metagenome | biome: human gut; feature: human-associated habitat; material: faeces | place: Denmark | collected 2008/2010
TACGCGGGGAAAGCTTGAGTCGAAGGAATCTGAGAAAACAGATGCTGAGAAACATCCCCGCATACGCGGGGAAAGCTCGTCAGCAGTGCCTTGCGCGTAAATCTCTTTAGAAACATCCCCGCATACGCGGGGAAAGCGCCTTAAAGGCCTCCCAAATAGCCGAACCGGAAGAAACATCCCCGCATACGCGGGGAAAGCATCGCCAGAAACGAGCCAGCAAACACCAAAATGGAAACATCCCCGCATACGCGGGGAAAGCCTAAGTCGCGCGAGTGGGCTGCTCGATGCGTCGGAAACATCCCCGCATACGCGGGGAAAGCTTCTTCGATCGTCATGGGACCTTCTCCTATAAAGAAACATCCCCGCATACGCGGGGAAAGCTCTCACGCCAGTACAGCCAGGCCAACACGCCTAGAAACATCCCCGCATACGCGGGGAAAGCAGCCTACGCAGTACGCGTTGCGGAAGGGTGATAGAAACATCCCCGCATACGCGGGGAAAGCTTATTCTCAACTGAGCCTGAGCTTCTAAGCTCAAATAAAGTCTTCCTGCCCAGCTCATTCCTTTTTCTCCTCTGGAATATAAAAATCATGTACCCACTCGGCTTTCACTTGATTCGGGTCGAGATCAAATATCGATAACTGAACCATGAGACGTGCATAATGTAGCTTTCCCGGCCTCTTACTTCTTATTAAGGCCAGAATGGGCTGCAGTACCTCAGCAGCTTCTATAGATGTACGAGACGCTACTAAGCGGCGCAGCCTCATAACCGCAGGAGACGATGCGTCGACAGATTCAGCCAGTCTATCGCCATAGCACTCTCTCAGCACTTTGCCAAACTTTTGACTGCCGTCGACCGACCCATCCTCCCAGGCAATAGCGGATCCTATCAACGTATAAATCAGCCGTTTTTCCGCATTTCGTACATCAATGAAACGCGTCAAATCGCCCCAGACGTTTTGCGCTTGTGAAGGGCTCATTGCACGCCGCCAACGAGCTCTAAATCCATGGTCACTATCCTTTGCATTAAACACAGCCTCAACAAAATTAGTTGCCTTTTCTTTTACAGTAATTGTCATCTCATTCACCTTTGTTTATCTTTCTTCCTTTACTTTCTTAAACCTTGGTTTATTTTGTTCATAACACATTAATTGTCTTATGCCCAAAGAGGGACAAACATCACTATAAGCTTTCAAAATTAATTCATTAAATTTACTCCGGAATTTTGAAGGATCCCCCTCCGCACAAGCACGAATGAAATTAAGTGACAATCCTTCAGCATAAGACCAAAAATTACGCACCCCTCTATCAGCGAACTCTCTCCCGAAATCCTCAGCATTCATGCTTTTATAATAGTTCATAATAGCAGCATAAAGAATACCTTTTAGCTTATTTATCTCACAAAATTCTTGAAGATAATTCTCAAAAAACACGGTCCCAATCCATCCTTTATGGGCAGTGAAGGTGCTTTCTACAAAATCGTCCCAACCTGAAAAAAACTGTTCTCCGGAATTATCAGAAACTTGCATCCCCAGACACCAAATACCAATGGCATCTTGAGATCTCATTTGAATCGATTTACATCCTAATGCTGAGCCTTTGCCTAAGTACGCCATGACAGCATCAAGCTGTCTCCATGGCAAGCATGACGTCTGCGCTTGAACCGCAGAAATAGCCTTTTTAGCTCCTGACCCAACACTTTTTGTTGATACGGAAAGATCACATAGTCCAGTAGTAATTTTGGGATATTCGACACCTGATGTCATATGAACCATACCATCCTCTAAGCGACAGAACCGTGATATAGGAACTAGCCACCCTAAAAGACTAGACGTATATGCATCAGCCTCTGTACCCACTTCTTTCAACGGCATAGACTCCCATGGCGGCACACCAATACCTGACTTCAAAAAAGCAATTTCTTCTATTTTTTCCTCCGAAAAAATATTAAGTTTTAGCGTTTCAAAGATGTTGTCACCTAATGGAAATGAATGCAACCAACCTCTCCCAAGCGCAGGTGATGAGGAAGCTGATTTCTTTTCGTATCCTGGTGCGAAAATAATTGATTGATCAGGTTTCTTCCCGCCCATACCGAATGTCACTAACTGAAGAAGTGCATAAACAGTATCTTGATCAGATACTGTTTCAGGTAAAATATTGGATGAGTAAAGAACTGTTGCATTGCCTACACAAACACCCGGCAAAAATGCACCAATAGGGAGAAGTTTTTCTTTTTTTACTGTTACCTGTGGGTGTTGTAAGAAAGGTTTCTCTGTATCATAAAGTCCAAACTCAGCAATATGTAACTTTAGATAATTAATTGCCAATGCCTTCATTTCTTCAATAGTTAACTCTTTCCACTCCTCTTCATCTTCCAAAGAACAACTGGCCTGAAGAATAGCCAAAAGTAAGCGGAATACAACCAATTTTTGAATGGCGGTTCCTCCTAGGACTATTGCATCGTCATTAGCAAAAAAATCCAGCAAACTGACCGGAGGTCTGCCTGCTAGTTTGATCCAGCTATCTGTAGCAAGGTTGAACTCTTTTTTCATCTCACCCCCGAAAAACTTTTGATAATCTATAATATCAGGAAACTGCGTCAATTTTCGACGCATACAAATAATCCATTTTTATCAAAATGTTAGATCAGTTCTAGACCTACCTTCAAGCTATAATGGATACTCTTACCATTTTTTAGTTTTGGCACTTCATTTTGCAAAGACCATAGATGTCCTTGGTCATCACCATAAAGCACCACAACCTGAGTGAAACGCTTAGCTCTGAGTAATTTCCTCATCATATCTTCGGAAAGCCTCAATTTTGAATGGTGTCCATCAAATCCTTTAGTCTCTTCCTGAATTTGTTTCGGAGACTTGACCACTCTAAATTCGAGTTCTACGCAAAGCTCTGAAAAAGTCTTTGCTTGTCTCAGAACCTCTATATCCTTAGGTAGAAGAATAAGTGCTTCATAGGTTGGAATTGTGATTAGGCGAGTCATAGCTTCAGCAGCTTGCTCATCTACCAAGTGCGTAACACTTAAAGCCCCTTCAGCCTGCAGTTGTTTGGCTTTAATTTGGCGAATTAAATCTTGCTGCAGTGCAGCATTTTCGGATCCTTCCTCCTCGTTACGCATTGAGAATACTTCTTCTAGCAACCTACGAACCGTATAGGGCAGTTTTAACAACGAATCACCAGATTGATCTGAGTTGTTTTTCAGCACTTCCAAAGTTCTGCTAAGAATATACGGGTGATAAACCAACGCACTCTGCCCAAATCGTGAATCGGATCTTTCACGCGCGATGCTTTCAGGAGCTGCCAAGACCCAAGATTCAGCGCGCTTGCATTCACTTGGTCTCTTAGTGTCTTCATGCCGCCAAAGGCGCCCCCACCGTTGCACCAATAAATCAATAGGGGCCAATCTTGTGATCAGAAAATCACTGTCCAGATCCAGAGATTGCTCAACAACCTGAGTTCCGATTAATAATCGACCGCATTTGCCTCGTTCATTGCGCCCAGCCTTCCCAAACAGGTTCGTCCAAATGCCCTCAGCATCCTCCCGGTCCAAAGGTCTGAAACGAGAATGCAACACACCCGTTTCGATCCCTGCTGTAAGCGCCTTTTGATAAATACTTTGCGCCGCACCTACAGTGTTTTCAATCCACAATACCTGCTCGCCTCGATGGACTCGTTTTAGCGCCTCTTGAAAAGCAAGGTCTTCGGCTTGGGATGTCTGTAAAAGCTTCACTGCGACGGAATGATCAGAAACCGCCGTCAATTCGGCTTGATGAGTCGTTTCCTTCGTTTTAACAGTTAGCGCAATCGGCGCTTGAGGCGATTTAATGTCTTCCCCAACTAATTTCTTTAAGCCTTCATATGTGAGCGTAGCGCTAAGAATAACTACCACTGCGCCAAATGCTTCCAGCGTACGAATCAAATGAGCAATCAAAGTATTGGTGTAGTCGTCGTAGCTATGAATCTCATCGAAGATCACTACCTTGCCCGCTAAACCTGCCAGCCTCACTTGCCGAAACTTCACGTGTAATAGACTAAGGAGCGCTTGATCTACAGTCCCTACCCCAAAAGGAGAAAGCAGCGCTCGCCGAGTTGGCCGCCCCCATTCTTCACCAGCACTAGCCTCCTTACCCCATCGAGTCAGCATGAACCGAGCACCACTATGAACTAACCGCACAGGGAGTTCATCCCCTAAAAAATTTTTTACTGCCTTTTCCACGCGCTCATGTACCCGATTGCTAGTCAATTGAGTGGGAAGAGCAAAATAAATACCTGACGCATCGCCATGCGCCATAGCTTTGAACGCTAAAGCGAGGGCAGCTTCTGTCTTACCGCATCCTGTTGGCGCCTCCAAAATATAAATACCAGGTCCTTGATAGGCGTTAAATAACAACTGTTGCGGTGAACGCGGCTCAAACCCAAAGATTGTTTGGAATGGTTTATCGGCTAGCTCTGGTATAGATAGAAACCCAGCATTGGCAACAATTTCCCGCGCTTTTGCCGCTTCCGTCCCAGCAGGAATAGGCTGCTCAACTTGGGATGCCAGCCAGTCAGAAACGATCACCAATCCGATCCAAAGTTCAACCTGCCATTTTTTTAAAGGTCTTTCCTTAACCGGTTTGGGAAACACGGGATCTACACCACTGCGACAGATCGCTTCCTGAGCAATCCTGCGGCGAGCTATTTCCCAATCCTTACCGCCAAAAATCTCACAATCGGCAGGTGCAATTCTTTCATTTATAGGAAACCCATGATGTTCCCCGACTACTCGTTGATCAGCCTCGCAAGCCCCCATATCTTTCAAAACCGCGTAACTGATCAGTGAGTGGTAAGTCTCCGTATGCTGCTGATTCACACGTATCAAATCTCCCCAGCGTTGCATCGCCTCATTTTTATATTCCAACGATAAATTATTGATTAAACGACGTAGAAACTCTGGATTGACCTTACCGATATCGTGAAGAATAGCCAATATCACCAGGGAAAAAGGGAGTACTTCATTCTTGCGAGGCAAAGAAATTGTGTCCAGCAAACACTTCAGTACTTCTCCAGTCAAGCATCCATGCTGCAAAACACTGATGCCCAATTGGCATTGCTTGCGATCGGAGCTTTGGACGGTTTTAGCCGGGAACTCTAAAAATTCGTTAGACAACAGAGTAATCATGACTTAAATCTGGGAATAAACAGCAGCAATCGCAACACCTTGCGGACTTAAACTCATTTTTACATACATACGTCAGAATACGACATTAATATTCATACTATAGACAGTACCAATACACAACCAATTTGCATGTATTCATGTAATATGTATATTCAAGTCAAAAGCTCATTGGGATGTCCTGACGTCATCAGCAGCTTGTCAATACGATTTGCTCAGTCCCTCTATTAGCCGCCAAGAACGATCATTCAGTAAATTTCGACAGCTAGAATGGAAGCACCCTTTTTAAGGAACTCAGTCTTGTCCGACAGCCGTCCATATATGCCTGCCTCAGCACTGCCGGTTCCTGCCTTACCAGATACTTTTTAGATATGCCGCTTCCCAAAGCTCCTGCGCATCCTGCCGAAATCCTTGAAGACTACGGCACTCCCGCAACTCCCGAATCCGAACGCAAACTGCCCGATGTCAAAATCGTGAATGCGATGGAGTCGCACCCCGCTGCGGCCGTCAAGACAGGCAAGCGCAGAAACGTGAAGGCGGCCCGATCAGCCGAACCGCTCTCAAGGGCTCCCGCCTCTCACCCGGCAAAGACAGCTCAGGCGCCGCTCACCGAACCGCTATCCAAGAAGTCCGTGAGCAAAAAGCTCAAAGCCGCTCAGAAGTCTGAACTTGCCGCAAGCCCTGCAAAAGCCGAAGTTTCAGCAAAATCCTCGGCAAAGCCGAAGCGAGCCGCAGCACCGGCTAAACCTGCTCTTGTCCCCAAAGCGGCAGACACTGCCAAGAAAGCAAAGTCCGCCCCGCAAAAAACAATTAAGACACCCGCACCGAGCACAAAAACGCAGCCTGACTACGCTGCAGACCGCCGCCGTTCAGGCAATGCCGGACGCCGCGGACGTGCGCAGATGCCCGACAATCTGTCCAAGCTTTTCGTCCTCGACACCAACGTGCTGATGCACGATCCGCTCTCACTATTCCGTTTCGCCGAGCATGACGTTTTCCTGCCGATGACGGTCCTTGAGGAGCTCGATACCCATAAAAAGGGACTTACGGATGTTGCCCGCAATGCCCGCTCAGTAAGCCGTGCATTGGATCAGCTGATTGAAGCCAACGGCGGCCGTATTCAAGAGGGTGTTGAACTTTCACTGCTCGGGAATACCGAAGCTACCGGTCGACTCTGGTTTGAAACGAAACCTTTGGCCGAAGAGCTCCCCGCAGAGCTCCCGAGCTTCCGCGGCGACAATTCGATTCTGGCCACCGTCCGCGGCGTTGCCAAGGCATTCCCGAAACGTGCTGTTGTGTTGGTGAGCAAAGACATCAACATGCGCATCAAGGCGACAACACTCGGCATCCCCGCTGAAGACTACTTCAACGACAAGGTGCTCGACGACACCGACATGCTTTATTCGGGCAAGCTCGCACTTGCGTCGAACTTCTGGGAAAGCATCGACTCCACCTTGAAGAGCTGGCAGGATCAAAATGCCACGTTCTACAGCTTTGAACCAGAGCACCCGGAAGACTTCATCCTGAATGCCTGTGTGACGGTTGAGGGGGACGCCAATTTCATGGCGCTCGTTGCTGCACGTCAGGGCCGAACGGTGACGCTGCGTCTGATGCGCGACTACCGCTCAAAGTCCCATATAAAGGTCTGGGGAATTCAAGCGCGCAACGCCGAGCAGAACATGGCGCTCAATCTCCTGATGGATCCTGACATTGACTTTGTCACTCTCCTCGGTCAGGCGGGTACCGGCAAAACTCTGATGACGCTCGCCGCCGCACTAACACAGACCATTGATGAACGGCGCTTCAGCGAAATCATCATGACCCGCGCCACAGTGAGCGTAGGCGAAGACATTGGCTTCCTGCCCGGCACTGAAGAAGAAAAGATGGCGCCTTGGATGGGGGCGCTCGAAGACAATCTGGAAGTGCTTCACGGCTCGAGTTCAGGCGGTGACTGGGGACGTCAGGCCACGATGGACCTCATTAAGAACCGCATTCGCGTGAAGTCCATGAGCTTCATGCGCGGCCGCACATTTCTGCAGAAGTTTGTCATCATCGATGAGGCACAGAACCTCTCGCCCAAGCAGATGAAGACGCTTATCACACGCGCCGGCCCTGGGACCAAAATCGTGTGCCTAGGCAATATCGCGCAGATCGATACGCCTTACCTGACGGAAGGCAGTTCCGGTCTTACCTATGTGGTAGAACGCTTTCAAGGATGGCAGCATGCCGCAACATTGACACTCACCCGAGGCGAACGTTCACGGCTTGCCGAATTCGCTGCCGAAGCACTATAGGGATTTTACTGAGTTACCGAACTCAATTGAAAACATGTTTTATTCAACACGTTCAAAGTAAAACGTTGGCGCATAATTGTTTGACTGTTTATGCGCAGGTCTCAAGAGAGCTGCGCCATTCCATCGGGAAAGAGATTCATGATTAAGAGCAAACTTGTCCTTGCACTGGCGCTTTCCGTCGGTCTCGTTGGTTCTGCCGCCGCTGCCTTGACAGACATGACCGTCAATGGTGAAAAAGTTCCGGCATCACGCTTAGAAGCCGTCTACAACAATGCAGTCAAAGCCGGTGCCAAAGCAGGTCCGGAACTGGAAGCGCGTGTAAAGCGCGATGTGACTGAAGAAGTGGTGCTTCTGCAGGAAGCAGCCAAAGCCAAGATTGATCGTACGAAGGAATATCGCGACGCCATCGACCGTGTAGGCAAGCAGCTCAAGGTTGAACTCCTTGTCGCAGATTACGCGAAGAAAAATCCCGTGAGCGACAAAGAAGTCCGTGCGGCTTACGACAATGCCAAGAAGGTCTACGGTGATACCGAATATCAGGTCCGCCATATTTTGGTAAAGACCGAACAGGAAGCCAAGAACATCATTCAGCGTCTCAACAAAGGCGAAAAGTTCGATGCGTTGGCAAAATCTGAATCGCTTGATCCGAAGTCGGGCCCTGCCGGCGGCCTGATCGGCTGGCTGTCGCCGAGCAATGTTGAGCCCAATTTTGGCAATGCCTTCAAAATTTTGTCGGCAGGCGATGTCGCCCAGGCGCCAATCCAAAATCAATTCGGCTGGCATGTCGTAAAACTTGACGCCAAGCGCAGCCAGAAGAACTTCCCAACCTACGAATCGCAAAAGGACAGCCTTCGTGCGCAGCTTTCTCAGCTGAAAGCCAAGCGGCATTTTGCTGAGCTTGTGCAGAAAGCCAAGGTTCGCTAAACCTCTGCCTTAGCCCTCGACTCTGACTTGACAGCTCTGCATTCTTTTGCAGAGCTGTCATGCTTTAGAGCCTTCAATTGATTTCGCAAAAAAGCTCCAGTCGTCTTCCGAGACTCCCGTCACGGACGGTCGGTTTTTCCACAGCGCGGCGAAGGACCGCTTCAGACCCAAAAACATCTACCGTTCGCTTAGTGCGGGTAACAGCCGTATAAAGGAGCTCTCGGGTTGCGAGTTCAGACGTGCGCTTCACCGGCAAAAGCACCGCTACGCGTTCGAATTCCGAGCCTTGGGATTGATGAATCGTCATCGCCCAGGCAACGTCAAACTGCGGCAGGAGCGCAACCGGGAGTTCCAGATTCGTATCGCCGAAATAGACCGTGAAACTCACTGCCGGTCCCTGACGATCCGGCCGATCTTGACGCTCAGGCGAATCCCCCGCATCCTCATCCCCGACAACAGCAGACGAATCTTCCAAGTCAGCCGTCGGCGTATCGAGTTCGAGCAATTTAGGCAGCACGATGCCGACGTCGCCGTTATGAACGCCTAACCCCTCATCGTTGCGCCGCACAATGATCACCTCGCCCGGATAGTGTCCCCCGCCGAATGCCCCTTCAGAAAGCGGCCAGACACTTCGTATGCGCTGATCAGCATAATCATTCACGGCGTGCACGCTCATTGCACCATGCCGCTGCGCAGCAAGCGCACGAAAGCCCGAGAGACAAAGCCAAAGCTTTTGACGCAGGCTTTCCCACTGCTCCTTCGTGGTGCCCGCCAGATACGCTGCTCGACATTCCGACAAAACGCTGGCATAGCCTTCGAGCTCACGGTTCAGCCAACTGCGCACCGGTGCAGTGAGCCCTGTGCGGCTGAAGATTTCGCGCTCACGCTTTTGTTCATCAGTTGCTTTTGAAGTGAATACTCCCTTCTGTAATTCCACTAGTCCTGCAGTATGAAGTGAAGCACTCTGCAAAGATTTATCGGCATTAGCTTCTGCCGAGGCAAAAGCGGCCAGCACGTTTTGAAAAACCTCTGCTTCCGGCAGCCCTGCATTGGCTCCCTGATGATTAATCGCCGCTGCCAGCTGGCCGATGGGAGTGTCTTTCCCAAAGCGCCAGCTCTTCACCAGTTCTACGACTGCCCCCATGCGCGCAAGGGCTCCCTTGCCGTCAGAAATCTCCGCGAATACAGCCCCAGGCCCCACGGCAGCGAGTTGGTGCTTGTCACCCAAAAGAATGACGCGCGCTTCGGGTGAAACCGCCCGCATCAGGCGAACTGCCAGATGAATATCCACCATAGAAGCCTCATCCACCACCAGCACATCCGCGGGAATGGGATTCCCGATGCCCGGGGCAGAACCGGCGGCAGTGGGCGATGCCAGCCATTTGTGAATCGTCCGTGAGCGAATCTGCTTCTCAGCATCCAGCAGAAATGCATCGTGCTGCAAAACTGCCTGCAGTGCGCTCAGCCCTTTGGCTGCGTTGTTCGCGCTTGACTCGAGCGACTGCTGCATGCGGCCCGTCGCTTTGCCCGTCGGCCCCGCCAATGCAATGCGAAGCGTTGGATTTTTCCGAAGGAGACACTCCAAAATTTGCGCTACCGTTGTCGTCTTGCCCGTGCCGGGACCGCCCGAGACCACCATCAGTCTGCGTTTAAGCGCCGTTGAAACCGCAAGCCGTTGCTGCTCATCAGCGTGAGCTCGGCCTGTTACCTCCGCAATCAACGCGTCATCCGGCTGGCCGCTTTCAGAGACAGAAAACGCCTCATCAGCAGCGGCAAAACGCGCCAGGGTGCGCGCCAGAAGGAGCTCCTCCAACGCCAAGCGTGCGAAATAAATACGTGTTTGCGCAAATGTCGGCGCCTCATCGACAATCAGCGGCGCAATGGGCTGGGTCGGCGCTGTCTCATCCGAAGTCTTCCCGAGTCTCGTCCCAGCTGCAGAAATGAAATCCTGAAAATTCTGAGCGAGTCCGAGAGTCTGCAGATCTTTCAGCCCAGTCTTTAGGACTTCAAACGCCTGAGCGAGGCGCATCTCCGTCTCTTCAGGTCCCTCCGCCGCCTCTGGGGCATCAGGCATCAGCCCTTTGACCGCGTCGATCGCACGCACGCAGACGCTTCCCTGCCGCTCAGCATTGGCAAAAGAAAGCGTCAGCCCCATCATGGCCTGACGGGCCGCTTCTGTCACTGTCACCGTCCCGATACGTTCCGCCGCCCGCAGAAGAACCGCCCCCAAACCCGCTATGCCGCCCTGCGGGAGCTCATACGTGCTGTCGGCATTAGGCATCATGCTTTTATCCATTTTTCGGGTCCTTAGGCTCTGCCCGCAAAAAGATCATCCATGCGCCGAATCACCTCTGGACGCACCGGATCGAAAACAATACCCTGAGGGTTGGCCGCTGTCGTCGTGCCGGCCCGTACGCCTCGAAGAAACACATAAATGGCGCCGCCAATCATTTCGTCGCGCCAATGTGCGCCGAGCCGCACTTGGAGGAAACGCCGCAAAGCCACCCAATAGATCAGATACTGCAGGCGGTAAAGATGCACATCCATCTCGGCAGACATGGCTTTTTCGGTGTAGCCGGAAGCTTCGGGCGAAATTTTGTTGCTCTTCCAGTCCAGCACATAAAAGCGCCCGCCTGCACTAAAGGCCAAGTCAATGAATCCCGTCAGGAACCCCTTGAGATCCTCTGGCCGCAGCGTCCCGAAATCGTATTTGGGATCCATGGCCTTAAGTTCACGGACGAGCCGTTCGGCGGTCAGCGACGCGGAAATCGGAATGAGAAATTCAAGTTCCGCCGACCTTGCCGATTTGGGCACGTCTTTGAGCGTCACGCCGGGCGCCACCTCCGCATTGAGAAGATCTCGGATCATTGCGGCCGCTCCCGCGGCTGCCGAGGGCGGCCCCCCTTCGCGGAGGCATTACCCGAGCCGTCAGGGCCAGGCGGGCAGCGGCGGCCTTTTCATCATCGCAAGCCATCAGCGAAAAGTCGGCGCGCTCCATCATTTCATGCAGACAGGTGCCGGCCTGCGCCCCCTTGGGAAAGGACAGAATGTCATCGACGAACGGCGGCTTTTCGGCCTGTCCGTACCAGGTTGAAAACCCTGGCCCGTCGTCCTCAGCCATGCGGGTAATGCCCGTAAAGCTTGAAGTTCGCCATTCACTGCGCCGAGTCTGTGACTGAGCTGTCGTATAAGACTCTCCGACGGTCCCCTGCGCCAAGAGGGAGGATTGTGCGCCGGCAGCTGCAGCGCCCAATTCGGTAAAACGAAAGAGCGGCGTATGTGAAGGCGACTCGAGCGCCGCCAGGCGTTCGACCGCGAAGAGGATGTCCGCTCGAGACGGCGTCAGCTGACCCGTCAAGGCTCGGAAGAGATGCGCCTGAACGGTACTGCCGTGCCATTGGTCCGGATTCACAGCACTTTTAATCCGCTGTTCGCCGATGATGCAGAGATGGCGCGCAGCTCGCGTCATGGCGACATACATCATTCGGACTTTTTCTTCATATTCAGCCTGATTCACCCGCTGATCGGGTTTTTCTGCCTCAAACCGCACCTCAAGGCATCTTTGCGCGGAGCGCTGCGGATCATCCGTTCGAGACGTGCAGCGCGCATGGGTGTCAATGCTGCCCGAATGCGTGTACGGCAGAAACACAATCGGATACTGCAGCCCTTTGCTCGAATGAATGGTTTCGACAAGCACAAGGTTAGCATCGCTTTCGAGCCGCTCGCGATTGAAGTCACTGACGGGACGCTTAGCCTCTGCCGCGAGCCATGCCGCGAGTCCGGCACGCTCGGCGACGAGTCCGGCCGGCGTAGGAATGATTCGGGCCGCTCCGTGAAGCAGCTCGAGCAGATGGCGATAGTTTGTCAGCGTGCGCTCCCCATTGGCTTGCGGCAGCAACCGCTCTGCAGTTCTGCAAAAAGTCATTAGCCGCTCAAGCGCTGCCGCGGGACCGACTGTCCCCCAATTGCGCGCACCGTACTCGAACTCGCCGCGCAGTGCAATGCGCCTTGTCTCGTCGCGCTCTTGATCATCGAGGCAGGCGAGATCGTCGCCTATAAGCCGCGTCGTACGGGCGGCGCGCAGAAGCTTCAAATCGCCGGGCGCTGCAAAAGCGCTCAAAATCATGCCGATTTCACAAGCTTCGATGGTATTGCAGACATTCTGGTCACAGCGAATCCGCACTCGCACGCCGCGGTGTTTAAGCACTTCAGCGGCCGTCAGTCCCTCGTCATGCGTACGCACCAAGACTGCAATGTCGCCCGGGAGCACTCCGCGCAGCTGTTTGCCGTCCTTTTCCGCCACGGCTAAAGACGCTTCTTCGTCAGCACAGGGCACCAGAAGCTCCCCGCGCCGGCCGGCCTCGATCATTGCCGTAATCCGATCGGCCAATACAATGCCCTGCTGCTGCCGACGTTCCTCGGCCGTTTGTGCTGGCGTCTCCTGCCAGCTGCTCACCCATTCAAACGGCACAGCATCCATGATGGTCCCGTCAGGGCGTTTTTGCATGAGCGGCAGATTTTTCGGCGACGAATCCACTTCAAGATAAGCGAGATCATCGCGCAGGAAGGGATTCGGTGCGGTGCGCCAAAACGCGTTGAAGGCTCTGACCAAATCGGGGCTCGAGCGGTAGTTGGTTGTCAGGGCATAGACGCCGCGGAACCGACCGCTTCCGTCCTTCTGATAAAGCGCCTCCACATCGCGGCGTGCCCGCAGGTAGGTTTCCAAATCGGCACCGCGAAAACGGTAGATGGCCTGTTTAGGATCCCCCACGAACCACACGGGGTGCGGTTCGCGCTTACGCAGAAAGAGGCGCCTGATGACCGCGTACTGAATAGGATCGGTATCCTGAAATTCGTCCACCAACACCACACTGAAAGCGCTGCGGATACTCTCGGCCAAGCGTTCCGCCTGCGCCCGGGATTCCGCATCGGCAGGATCTCCCCGCAGGCGTTCGTAGAGCTCAATCAAAAGATCGTCGAAGGTCTTTACCCGTGCTTCGCGTTTTTTCTGCGCCAAACGCTTGGGCGCTTCCTTCACGAAATTTTGAAAAGCAGCGGCAAGCTCCGGCGACTCCGGCAGCGAAACAATCGTGCTCGGCACCAAATCGTCCGGCGCAGCCATCAGCTGCTTGAGGATTTCAATCCATTTTCCCGGATCACTGATCGCTGCGCGATCTTCGCGTTCAGAGAGCTGCAGCAGTGAGGTACGGATGAATTCATTGACTACCTCTTCCACGAGGTCGTCGACGTTTTCAACCAATTCGAAGCCGATCGAACTGCCCGAAGTGAATGCGCGGTCCTCGAGCACCTTTTGACAGAAACCGTGAATAGTGAAGATGCCGGCATTGTCGAATTGAGCAAGCGACTCCCGCAGACGGCTCACAATGACCGCGGGATCGCGTCCCTGCTCTGCCCAGAGCGTGCGCTGCTCGAGCAATACGGCGTCAACCGCAGAGTCAGCAAACGTCCCGGTCATCAGACCGTGCATAGCCGAGAGATGCGACTGGATACGGGCTTTCAGTTCTGCTGTGGCCGCTCGAGTAAAGGTCATGATGAGCATTCTGCTCACCGAAACATCTTCTTCCGCAACAAAACGCAGCACGAGATGCTTGATCGAAAAAGTTTTCCCCGTGCCGGCGGAGGCTTCGAGCAAGGTCGGGCGCATCAGCGGCGCACGAAGCATGTCAAAGGACGAATCGTCCGACGAGTCTGCCGCAGGCGCCTCACCCGCGTCTGATGCGAAATCCATTTCATCGGCTTCTAAGTACGCTGCCGTCTGCTCATCGGCCGAGACGCTCTCAGCCTCCGCACAAAGCTGCGTCCAGTCCGTTTCTGCCGTCAGGTGTTCCGCCGGCATCTCTGCGCAGAGCGCTTCATCCTTTTTTGCCATAGTCGTTCTCACAGCGATCCCGCATTAGTCAGCATTCCTTGAACAACGCTCTCGAGCTCGGAAAGGTCTCCAACCTTATAAAGGCCTTCGAGCGCCTTCTCTAAGCCTTCGGCGTAAGCCTCAACCTGCGCTTGATCTAAGCCTCGCCAGACGATAGCGTTGGGAAGCGCCCTCTCAGCAGGCATCTGCCCGGCTTCAGCGCCTCTTGACTTCGGCTGATAGGGCGGCACGGCAAAGGGCAGTCTGCCGAGCTGGAATGCTTCATAGAGCTTGAGGAAATAGCCAAGGAAGGTCTGTGCCTCCTGAGGTGTCCACTGCGGTGCGTCAATCAGCGGAG
>OGQB01002233.1_pt1 | contig 14552 bp, 9 predicted proteins | sample 1553071 | NCBI WGS metagenome assembly OGQB01 (sample SAMEA2580284, study PRJEB22360) | human gut metagenome | biome: human gut; feature: human-associated habitat; material: faeces | place: Denmark | collected 2008/2010
GCATTGCTCCGTGCTGAGTGGTTGTTGCAATTTTTGCAACAACCACTTCCTCATCAAGCTCACCGGTTTCAAAAATCTTTGCTAAATGGCGGCTGATGCCCGACTTGTCAATACCAAACAATTCAGCCATGGCTTTTTGTGTCAGCCATATCGTTTCATCTTTTATCAAGGCACTGACTGTTACGTTATCATCTTCGGTTCTGTACAGCACCATTTCCAGTTGTTTTGTAATATCTGTATTCATAATCAGCCTTCTTTCTTAAGAGTCAAGAATATTTACATTGTAGCAAACGTATGTTTGCACGTCAAGAAGGCGGTGGAATTTTTATGGAGCAGACAAAAACTTTTTATTAAAAAAAGCAATGTATGATACAAAAAGTTTACAACTGACATATATACTCATTATAACAACATGGAAGATAACTATTCTGAATAGTCACCGGGAAAGAACAAAAAGGGAGGAGAGCCGCATATGGATAAAAGGGGTAACATATCTTCACGAAATATGAGATTATTTGCAGCAATTATGACACTCATCGAGGCACTTGTCCTCATATCACTCGCAGGCTGTGCCGGCAAAAAGGTAGATTATGGCACTGATACAGAAAAACTGACAAAAAGTGCTGTATGCAATGTAAAGGATTTTAGTATAGATGAGACCTACAGCGATGAGTTTTCCGTGCAGACAGAAATTGGAAATGTAAATATAGATATAAGTGCAAAAGTGGAACTGCCTGATTGTAAGACAATGTCAGTAGTTGAAGTGGAAAAGATACCTTATTCTGCAAAGCTCAAGGAAAAGGTATTGAAGGCATACTTTGGAGAGTCACAGATTTATTACTATGATAAGGAACATTGGACAAAAACACAGCTTCAAAATCTTATTGATTCCATAAATTCCTCAACAACACCAACTGATACATCTGGCACAGGAAACAGAGCTGAGTTTTTGAAGGAATATACGCATTATCTGGAAAATGCCGGGGATGAATGGACTATAGCTACAGAGTATGATTCATGTGATGAGTTTGTAGGGAAAAAAGGAAACACCTGGTATAACGTGAATTTTGTTGCAGATGGTGATGAAAATAAATGGCTGTCGGGAATTGGCGCAGGTCCGATTGAGGGATATACCAAAAAGACAGGAAGTAATGAATACGAGTGGAGCAATATATTTAACGATGGATATGTGCAGCAATACTTTGGACCGGATTCACTCATGGAATATGATACGGTAAATGATATCACGGATTCACAGGATACATCGGGAGAGGAAATCGCGCAGGAGGAAAATGAATCGGGTATCACAATAGAAGAAGCGGGGAATATGATAGACAGTTTTTTGAAAGAGACAGGTTTTTCATCCATCCCGCAGACTGAGAGCTCGCAGCTGAAATGGAGTGGATATAACGAAAGAGCCGATCATGTGTATCAGGAAGATGATATACATGAGTGTGTAAGTGGTTATAGATTTTACTACAATATCGGAGTTGGCAAAATATTATTTGATGATGCTTTAAATCCGATGGATTACAGCGGATACAATATGAAATATGGTGATAGTATAGAGGATACTTTTGATAATGAATTCTACAATTTTTATATTGATAAATATGGTATAGGTACTTTCTTTATAGACTGCCCGGTAAGTATAGTAAGAAAACAGGAAAATGTAGAAATGCTTCCTTTGGAAAATATATTTGATATTGCCCGGGATGAGCTTAAAAACAATGCTGATGAATATGTACTGGATACAAATGTAAAATATTATACTCTAAAACTTGCATACATAAGGGTAAACAACCGGACTGATATGCAAAAATACAGTTATATTCCGGCATGGAGTCTGGAATTGCTGCAGAAAGACACTACAAATGCATGCCCTGTATTTATCAACGCGATTGACGGAAGTGTGATACATCCGGACGATCTGAGTTAAGATACAGAATGTTTACATCGGACCGTACTTTCACAGGAATAATTATGTTGTAGAAAAAATGTGACATATCAGGGAGGATTGGCATATGAGAAAACATACAAGAATATTTGCAGCAATTATGACACTCATCGAGGCACTTGTCCTCACATCATTCACAGGCTGTGCCGGCAAAAAAGTAGATTATGGGAATGAGAGCGAAAGTAAAGAGACAAAAAATATGTCTGCCTTAGCTGATATAAAGGCAGACTCCGGCTGGAATGAAAACTTTACAATACAGACCGGTAATGGCGAGAAAACAGTATATGTATATGCAAATATTGTAGTTCCGGACTTCGATAACATGTCGGTTGTTGAGGTGGAAAATGTAAAGATAGATGCTGATTACAAAAAGCGTTTTCTGGATTTATATTTTGGTGGGAACGAGTACTATTATCACGATCCGGATCATTATACTGTTGACGAACTGAATGAGGTCATAGAGTACTGGCAGAAAGAACAGGATGATACTTACAGGGAGTGGTTGGAACAGCGGCTAGCTGAATACAGGGATAAGCTTGAAACGGCAAAGACTACTTATACCGTGGCAAAGGATCTCGAAAACTGTGAAGTATTTGCAGGCTACAAGGGTGATGTGTTCTGTGAGGTGAAGTTTGAGGCTCACAAGGTACATGCTTACGCCTTGCATCAGTCCGGGACAGATTACGGTCCACCATCTTTAAGGAATGAGGACTATGATACCATAACGCAGACTTTTCAGGATGATGATCTAAAGGATAAGGCAGACGAGACCACAAATGAGGGCAGTAAATCTGCCGCATCAGCCAAAAAAGAAGCCGGGAATTTCCTTAGTAAATTGGGAATGCAGGATCTGGTGGAACGAGGTGAATGTGAGTGCAACTGGATAGGTTTTAATATTGACAGCGAAAAGGAAAATGACTATCAGACAGCAGCGTGGGGATATATTTATTCATACGCGACCGGCATAGACGGCATCACATTTAAGGATGGATTTGATATGGATACCTATTTGTCGGGGTATGAAGCAATTGATAGTGATATAGATGATGTTACACTGCCTGACAGTACACTTCTTACAGTCACGGATGATGGAATAATCGATGTGCAGTTGGAATATCCGGTAAATGTAACACAGATCTATAAGGATGTGGAGCTTATTTCTCTGAAAAATATAGAGCAGATCATCAAGGCGGAGATTACGGAAAATCCTGATAAATATGATACCGCGGCGACATTCAATAAGCTGCAGCTTAGTTATTTGAAGATAAGAAGTGACAGTGAACAGGGAAAATACAGCTATGTTCCGGCGTGGGTACTGTCACGTATGGTAGACTCCAATGAGCAAAATGCTATCTTTGTAAACGCTATAGATGGAACGATCATAAATTTGGAAAATTCACTGTAAAGGAGAGGCTATGAAGAGGAAAAACGTTATTATATCGGCGTTGGTTCTTGCAATAGCATTAACCGGCTGTTCAGGAAAAAAGTAGATTATAATATGGAAACTGAAAATATAAACACAAAAGCAGGAAGCGATATAAGTGCGTTTGACGACAGTACGAAATGGAATGACAGCTTTTCTGTTGAGACATCTGACAAAAGTGTGAATGTGGATATTTCAGCAGACATTACCCTGCCGGACTGCAAAAGCATGTCGGTTGTTGAGGTGAAGAATATAAAGGTGGGTGCCGATTTCAAAAAGAGTGTGATAGAGGCTTATTTTGGCGATAGTACCGTATATTATCACGACATACCTCATTATACGAAAGAAGAGATATATCACAGTATGGAGGTTGTAAAAAATGAGATTGCCGGGTATCAGCAGGAAATTGATGCGGGACTTATCACAGAAGAGGGCGTCAGCAGGGTGATGAAAAGTGAAAATGATCTGCTGGAACAGTATGAAAAGGCAGAACCGTCTGCACTGGATACGCGTGAAAAAGCTACAGATTATACGGATTGTAATGAGTATCTGGGATATATTGGTAATGTTTTCTGTGAGCTTAGATTTGGAATTGCTGAGGATGGCTCTCTTGAATATATTTCAGCACAGCCTCTTAAGGCAGGAAGTGAGGGGACATTATACGATGATAGTGAGTATGGCTATTACGGACCACCATCCTTTGCAGAGGAGAAAGGTGTAGAGGGATTTAACGGAGGCTCTACAGGTGGAGATACTACATCTTCATATGATAATGAGTGTGCATTATCAAAAGACGAAGCTATAAAAAAGGCAGAAGAATTTCAAAATAAATTAGGCAGGGCTTCACAGGTATATATAGGAACATCAGACTACGAGTGGAGCGCAGGAGTGATAGAGGATGGTGATGATACTGTAAAAACTGATGATAAAGAGAGCGTCATAAAGGATACAGCCTGGGGATATATCATAGATTATGGCGAGGGTGTGGATGGCATAGCGTTTTGCAAGTCACTCGATTTCACCCGGAATATGGATATATGGGAGACACTCGATAACTATGATGATTTTATGCCATATGGCAGCAGTTCCTTTATTGTGACGGATCAGGGAGTGACGGAATTTACTGTTTCTTACCCGGTTGATATTGTAAATGAGTCAAAAAACGTAGAACTCTTGTCAATGGACACTATTAAAGAGATCATCAAGGATGACATGACAAAAAACTCAGATCAGTATGATTTTACACAAAATCACACTTACAACAATCTAAAGCTCGGATATATCCGTTTGAAGGATGCATCTGACAAGGATAAATGTACTTATGTTCCGGCATGGTGTCTGTCAAAACAGGACAAGGGCTACGACAGATATCCGGTGTATGTGAATGCGATAGACGGCACGATCATAAGGAGTGATGATCTAATATAAGATACTGTTATTGGCTGCAATAAAGTTTATACATGGAGTTACATTTTTAGATAATAGATCAGGTTCATATTTATTTGGAAAAGATGTGGAAAATATATGATTAATAAAAAGAAAAAATATATAGGGCGTTTGACACTTGCCACTGCAATTACCTCTATTTTATTTTCAGGATGTGGGGCGGCACAAAAGGAGCTTGCACAGACGCACAGAGCTTCCTACGAGAAAATATCATACCAGACAGTTACGGTACAGAGCGGTTCACTCACACCGCAGACTACCATCAGTCTGAGCGCGCAGGGCTATACCAGGTTTTCCTATGGTGCGACAAACACGGAGCTTACGCTTGAAAAGGTAAATGTGGCAGTGGGTGATCATGTGAAAAAGGGCGATATACTGGTGGCTTTTAAATCCGGGGAGATACAGAAAAAGATTGAGGACTACAGCGGGCAGATCAGTCAGAATAAGCTTCTGGCAGAGCACTACAGGGCTATTATGAAAATCGATGATACTCAGGATTATTCAAGCGATATAGCCCAGCTTGATAAGGATACAGAGGTTGCGCAGCTTTATCTTGATGAGGCTAAGGAAAAACTGTCGAGATATCAGATCACGGCATCAGAGGATGGTACGATCACAGCAATGGACAATTCACTTTTGGCGGGAGTTTTTGAACCGGGCAGCAATCTTATAACAGAAATCAGCGGAAACGGCAATTACGAGGCTGACAGACCGGAAGGCTATGACTTTAATGTGGGTGATGTATACACGGCAACTGCATCTGATATAGAGTTTGAACTTAAGGTAAAAGAGGTGGACGATCAAAAGCTTGTTTTTGAACCGGTATCGGACATGTCGGCAGTATCGGATGCACAGATATTTTCCATGGAAGTGACGCGCCCTGCTATAGAAAATGCTGTGTATGTGCAAAAGGACGCAGTACATGAGAAGGATGGCAGGTATTTTGTATACACACTGGATGAGAATGGATACAGACAGGCGGTATGGATAAGTGTCGGAGATCAGGTAGGAGACTACCGGATCATCACAGAAGGACTTAAAAGCGGGGATGAGGTGGTTTTGCAGTGAAGATCAGAAACCTTTTATCAATAAAAAAGCTGGCAGTATTGGGGATATGTGTGTCGTTTTTGGCAGGCGGCTGTGGAAAAATGACAGAAAGCAGCATTCCGGAGCTTGAAGAACCTGTAGCGTTAAATGAAGCCTATAGACCTGTGGAATACGGTACGATTGGCTCCATACAGGTGCTGATGGCTACCGCAGTTCCTAGGGATTACTGCAATTACTACAGTGCCAACGTAAACATTTCACAGATATATGTGGAGCCGGGAGATACAGTAAATGTAGGGGATGTGCTTGCTGTCTGTGATGTGGATGAGGCAAAAAAACAGTTGCAGGAATGTAAGGATGCGCTGGTGCATGAGAATGAGACATATGAGATATCCGCTCAGATCTCGGATACGCAGATCAAATTATGGGAGAGTCAGGCTGCGGATACGGACGAATTTTCAACAGAACAGATTGAGAAAAAAGAGAGCACAGAAGATGATTACAATACGCAGATTGCCACAGAACAGGAAAATGAACGGTACGATAAGCAGCTTCACGAATACCGCGTGCAAAAGATCAATGAGCAGATGGCTTTATATCAGCAGATCGTTGATGATGGAACGCTTAAGGCAGTCCACAGCGGTCTTGTTACTTACACTAAGAAGCTGACAGATGGAAGGTCTGCTGCGGCATACGAGAATATAGTCATTGTCTCAGATACGGATGACCTTGTGCTGGATATAAAGGGCACAGCCATAAATGAGTACAAATACAGCGATTATGACAAGAAATATGTGATAGTCGATGGCGAAAAATATGATGTCACCGAGTCTCAATATACATCAGAGGTTTTGGTACTTTCGAAGATAAACAACCGCTATCCGGATGTGTGCGTGGAAAGCAGGGAAAAGCCGTTTCTTACGGCAGGACAGATGTATCCGGTATATTTTGAAAAGACAAAAGCGGACCAGGCACTTGTCGTGGGAAAAGATTCCATCTATAAGGAAGGCGATACCAGATATGTCTATGTGAAAAATGATGAGGGCGGCCGCGAGAAACGCATCATAACAACAGGTGAGTCTGATGAAAACTATACACAGGTCACAGAGGGCTTAAAAGAGGGGGAGCTGGTCTACTATAATTCTACAGATCAGGTTCCGACAAAGTATAGCAAATATACGGTAACAAGGTCTGATTTTGATATAGCAAACTACGGTGTGCGCTACAGCAGATCTGACGCAGGGACGATAACCGAAACCTGTGATTATGAAGGGCAGATCGTATCGGTCAATGTGAAGCAGGACGATACGGTAGAAAAGGGGATGCTGCTTTACGTGGTGGATACCGGAGAGGGCAAAGCTGCCATAACAGAGGCGAAAAATGCGATCGACTCGGAGAATGAATCCTATGCGCAGAAGATTGCTGATTACGATAAACAGATAAAAGATTTATCTGAAGGTGGTAGTAGCGCAGAAGAAAATAACCGGCAGGATGAAAAGCCGGATACAGCATATGATGAGCAGCAGTTGAAACTGAATTTACAATTATTGAATCTGCAGAAAAAACTTGCCTGTGCAGACCACACCTATCAGCTTTCCCAGCTACAGTCAGCATATGACAGCATAAGCGCAGGAAATGACGGCAAAGGAAATATTTCAGTATATGCCAAAAATGATGGAAAAGTTTCAAAGGTGAGTGTCAAGGCAGGAGATAATGTGGAGGAAGGCTCAGATATCCTGCAGATAACCGGAAATTCCACGGACGTACTGCTGGTTCAGGTAAAGGATAGCAATAGCTATAAAGTATATAAGGACAATATAGCAGATGTGGGAGAGCGCGTATCACTTGAGCTGGACGGTACAACGATCTACGGAAGCTGTATCGGTTTTGCCGGTTACGGTAGTGTTGCTCAAAAGGGATATATAAATCAGGATGATAAAGGTGTGCATATTACCGGAAACACAGATTCGGGATATGGAAATGCAGCATTTTATATAAAACTTGACAATGGAATACCGGATGATCTGACCAGGGCATCTGCTGTAAAGTTTTCTTATGTTTCTTTTAAAAAGGTGGTAGTGGTGCCGACTTCGATCATACACAAGCAGGTCAATCCTATGGACAAAGATGATATATCATACTATGTGTGGAAAATTGATGGGGACAGCGTGGTAAAGCAGCCGGTAATATTGAGCGATTATACATCAGGCAGCAATACACTTGTGCTTTACGGTATTGATGAGGGCGATGAAATATGTTTGGCTTCGTAATTAATAAATTAAAAAACAGAAAATGGTTAAATCTGTGTCTGCTTATGGGAGTGGCTTTGTTTATAGCACTTTTTGTGTGCCACCCTATGTTTGAAAAGGGTGCGGGAAATCAGATACTCGACAGACTTTTTACGGATCATGCCACACAGCAGAATGAGTTTCCTGCACAGATGAGCCGCGAGGGAACATATGCGGTGGCAGATTATCCTGATTCGCAGTCAGTGCTTGATAAGCTGTCAGGATACGAAAAGAAGTGGACTGAATATGTGGATATAAACAAGGTTTCCTCACAGCAGCTTATCACACTCTCAGGAGGACGCGCAGATACAGAGTTTGGAGGACTTAACCATTATTTTACAATAGGATATCTGCCGGGACTTTCGGAGTACGCGGATGTTGTAAAATCTCAGACTGACACAGCCACATTCGAATGCAGTATAAGCGAAAAGACAATGGATCACTACGGACTTGTAGCAGGTGAAAAAATCTATTTACATGTACCTGATGGCAGTGGGAAAAAGGAAATTTCTTTCGTCATATCACAGATCTGCCGTGAAAAAGATATAAACGATCCATATTGGGCCAAGACGCTTTCGGATATGGGCGATGTGATATTTGTTTCGCAGGATGTTTTTGACGAAATGATGCAGTATTACAGCGAGGACAATATCAGCTACAGTGATTTTCTCATGCTGGATTACAGGCAGATCAACACGGAAAATGCCTCACTTTATGACGGTTATATGGAGCAGTTTAAGGATGCTGACAAGCTCTACAATGACAACATCCGTGATACGCTGGAGCGCTTTTTTACACAGCAGAAGACGATAAAGCTGATGCTTTGGGCGTTGGAGCTGCCGTGTCTTGTGCTTTTGATTTTATTTATAAGAATGATATCTGCACAGATACTTTCGCTCGAGGAAAATGACATACTTGTTTTAAGAAGCCGCGGTGCGACAAAATTACAGGTATTTATTTTGTACCTACAGCAGTCGGGAATAATAGCGTTTGCGGGCTGTGTACTTGGAATAGTACTCGGATATATAATGTGCCGGGCTGCCGCATCTACAGACGGATTTTTAAGATTTACGGCAAAGGATATAGGCACTTACAAATTTGTATGGCAGATGCTTGTCTATGCGGTGGCAGCGGCAGTTATCATGGTGCTGTTTATCACAGTTCCGGTGTGGAAAAAATCAAAGGATGCCATATCAGAGCGCAGCAGGGAACGAATATCAAAGAAAAAGCCTCTTTGGGAGAAATGCTTTATAGACGTTATACTTTTGGCTCTGTCAGCATATCTGCTTTACAATTACAACAAGCAGAAGAGTACGCTTGCGATATCTGTTCTTGAGAACAGGAGCATAGATCCTGTCATGATACTGGACAATTCGCTTTTTATATTTGCAGCGGCACTTTTGTGCGTAAGACTTACCGGACTTATTATTCTGCTTGTGGACAGGCTCTTTAAAAAGCATTTTTCTCCGGCAATGTATGCATCATTTTTACAGCTGAAACGAACCAGATACAATCAGGGATTTCTGGCAGTATTTCTTATCATGACAGTGGCTGGCGGTATTTTTGACGCGAATATGGCGCGCACCATGAACAGCAATATGGAAAAACGGATCGTCTACAATGTGGGTTGTGATGCGATATACAACGAAGATTTCAGACTCAGGATACAGAAGAATAAAGATGGCTCTGTAAGCTGGATGTATGACGAGCCTGATTTCGGTAAATACGAGTCGCTCAAAAATGAGGGCATCTGTGACGGGGTCACGCGTGTGCTTGAGGACGAGCGGGTAGACATTTCCGCAGGCAGTGGTTCGATTTCGGATGCATATCTTATGGCGATAAACACAAAAGAATTCGGTGAGACTGCGAAATTGCAGAGTGACCAAAATGATGATATTAATGACGCGCACTGGTTCAATTACCTGAATGAGCTGGCAAAAGAGCCGGACGGAGTCATCATTTCCTCAAATCTGGCAAAAGATATGGGACTTAAAGTTGGTGACAGCTTAAATTACTCAAGGTATGTACCGGAGGCTGTCGATGATGATCAGATCTACGCATCCGAGAATGCAAAGGTATGTGCCATAGTAAAAGGTTTTCCGGGCTACGAGCGTTACACCTATGAGACAGATGCAGAAGGAAATGTGACCGAGCAGGAGAAATACCTGATCGTTGCAAATTATGCTACGGTTGTGGAAAAGTTCGGCATGACACCGTACAGTGTGTGGATGAACCTGTCAAAGGGAAAAACGGTGGATGATATATACAAAAATTTAACATCCGCGCAGCAGCTTATAGACGAGAATAAAAACTCAGCCACAGTGCAGATCACAAACGGTATGTTTACATTAAGTTTTATACTTTCACTGATAGTGTGCTCAGTAGGATTTTTGCTGTATTGGGTTATGACACTAAAACAGAGGGAGCTGCAGTTTGGTATATACCGCGCAATGGGAATGAGAATGAGAGAGGTAAAAGCAATGCTTTTAAACGAGCAGATATTTTTATCATTTCTGCCGCTTCTTGCGGGAGCAGGCATAGGTATAGCTGCAACAGCGATGTTTGTAAGGCTCATATCGATCATATATCTGCCGCAGAAACACAATATCGGAGTAAATGTATATATTTATCAATCTGATATGCTGGAGCTTGCAGGAGTACTTTTCGTGGCTGTAGCCGTATGCTATGTGGTTATCAGCAGATTGCTTAAGAGTATGAAGATAGCACAGGCACTAAGGCTTGGAGAAGATAGTTAGCATGTAAAAAAAGAGGTCGTGACATATGGAAAATGCGATAATTGCTCAAAATATAAAAAGATATTTTAAGGCGGGAGATGGTACAACAGTCCACGCACTTGACGGAGTATCCATGGAGATAAAAAAAGGAACACTTGCCATCTTAAAAGGGCGTTCCGGCTCCGGAAAGACCACACTTCTTAATATCCTTAGTGCGCTTGATATGCTGACAGATGGAAGTGTGCAGTTTCTGGATAAAAACCTCGAGCAGATGACCGAGAAAGACCGGGAAATACTAAGGCGGTATGAGATGGGATTTGTATTCCAGTCTATAGCACTAATTCCCACGATGACGGCATATGAGAATGTGGAATTTGCCCTTAGACTTGCGAAAAATAAACGTCAGATACGGAAGAATTTGACTGATATGGATAATGACATTGGAGATGCAAAAAACGATGTGATAAATGAGAATACGCATGACAGAGTATCAGAGCTGCTGGAGCGTGTCGGACTCTCAAAACGCATGGATCATATGCCGGATCAGTTATCGGGAGGTGAGCAGCAGAGAGTTGCGATAGCGCGCGCTGTGGTTCATCGCCCGAAGGTGGTCTTTGCGGATGAGCCGACAGGAGCACTTGATACCGCTGCTGGATTTGAAGTCATGCGATTATTCCGTGAGTTGATAGACGATGAGGACATTACAATAGTTATGACCACGCATGATCCGAACCTGATGGAGCTGGGAGATGAAGTGTTTGAGCTTAGTGACGGCATAGTAATTTAAATTAAAAGGGGGAAAAGTAGATGATAAACTGCGATGGACTGGTAAAAATATATGAGACCGACGATAAAAAGGTGATGGCACTGGAGGGGCTTGACCTGACGGTGGAAACAGGGGAGATGCTTGCGATAATAGGAAAATCCGGCAGCGGAAAATCCACCCTTTTAAATATGATAGGAGGACTGGAAACACCAACGGCGGGAGTGCTCACTATTGACGGAAAAGACATTTCCACATATTCAGAAGCTGAAATGGTGAGATACCGCAGGGGCAAGGTGGGCTTTGTGTGGCAGAAAAGTGCCAAAAATCTGTTCCCATACCTGACTGTGCTGCAGAATGTCGAGGCAGTGATGATGTTTGAAAATTCAGGTAATACCGATAATTTAAAACACGGAGAAATTATAAAAAAACGCAAGGATAATAATAAAAGCTATGCCCTTAAACTGTTAAATGCAGTGGGATTACAGGAGCATAAGGATAAGCTTCCGGCTCAGCTATCGGGAGGAGAGCAGCAGCGCGCAGCGATAGCGGTGGCACTGGCAAATAAGCCGGACATACTGCTTGCGGATGAGCCCACCGGAGCTGTGGATACAAGGACTGCTGATACAATCTATGAGCTGTTTCATAAGCTGAACAAAGAGCTTGGTATAACCATCATCATAGTCACACACGATATGGCACTTGCAGGCCGTGTAGACCGCACAGTGCTTATATCTGACGGAAAGGTAAGTACGGAGAAATTGAAGAAACACCCTGCAATGGAATATACGGTTTTGGACAAGGCGCACAGGATAAAACTCACCGATGAGATGCTTGAGGCAGCGGGGATAGAGTCTAATAAGGTCAGGGTTGATGTGCAGGATGGAAGGCTTGTGATATCGCGGATTTAAGACATATTAAACGTTTAGTGTTATAGAGACACAAAATATATCATTTTCGTTTTTAACAGAGATAAAACCACTATTTCTATTTACACATTCTTTGACATTTTCAAGTCCATATCCGTGGATATCTCCGGCTTTTTTTACGGAAACCTGTGGAATAGGATTGGATATTTCATAAAGCAGCACATGATTTTTCTGGCGCAGCGTACATGAGATGGAGGGTTTGTGACCTGCCGGAAAAGCATCGCAGGCTTCTATTGCGTTATCCATAGTGTTTCCAATGATTATGTACAGGTCAACAGGCGAAATGTTGAGGTCAGTATCCAGCCATAGATTAAAGTTTATGGAGATTCCCAGACTGTCTGCTTTATTAGAGCCATAGTTTAGGATACCGTCAACAATGGAATTACCGGTATCAATCATTTGGTCAAGGCTTGAAAACTTTTTCTTTAAGGCAGAGAGCTGGCTTTCGGCTTGAGGTCGTGTTTTCGTAGAAACCAGATTTTCCATTGCCAGCATGTATTTTTTTATATCATGCCAAAGTGCGCGGGATTCGTCCTGACGAGCAATGATATCCTGATAGTAAAGCTCCTGTTTGGCAAGCTGCTCCTGTATACAGAGCTGATTTTTCTGTAATTCATAAGATTTCTTTACTATTTCCGTATATCCACAAACCACTATATTGATAACAAGCATACATATGGTGGTCATCACAAAGGTGGAGTATTTACCATTGTCAATAAAGGTAGTGTACTGGGCAAACAGAATAAATATGCTTGACAGATTGCAGAGCATGAGTGGTATGGCATGCAGTAGAGCCTTTGAATCAAATCGGGCATTGGTAAATAAAATAATTATGACCAGCAAAAACAGATGAATAATCTTGCTTGTGGTATTTTAGATAAGCCGTCCTTCACTTATTCCTAAAAGTTCATTTATTGAAATTCCAAGTCTGGAAAGTACAAACGCACCAATAACATCGGAAAACATCGACGTGACAAAAAATAATATAATAGTATAGGTGATTTGGAATATTTTGCATTTGAAGCAGAAAGTATAGCATAAAAACAAAAATAAGCTGATAATGACAAGCCGTATAAACATAGGTGTATATAGGGTTGAGAGCATTATGACCGCAAAGAGTGATATGCAAAATAGGATAATATATCTGCGGGAAGGGTATACAGGTCTAACCTCTTTATGAAAGAAGTAGAAAATAAGCAGGCATTCTATAATAATGGTATATACTTCAATTGGAAAATTCATTTGATGGTACCTCGTATCAAATTGTTAAAGCGCTCTTGGAAAATGGTCTGTTTTTTCCGCGAAAGTGGAATTTTGCAGCCGTCAGTCATAGTGACAGCAAGTGGTGTAAAGCTGTCCACATAATTCAAATTGATGCAATAACTTCTGTGAATCTGTACAAATGAAGGATATGAAAAAAATGAAATCATATTTTCCATTGAATCCTTTATCTCCAATGTGGATGTATTTGCAAAATGAAAAATAATGTGCCGGTTCAGACTCTCAAAATATATGACATCGTTTATAGAAATCATTTTCTGAGTTGAACCACACGTTACCGCTGCCTTTTGCGGAAGAATCTCGTCAAGAGCCTCCCTGACAACACTTTGAAACATTGTAATCGTTATCGGTTTGCATAAAAATCGAAAAGCAATTCCATATCCTCGGACTGCATACTGCAGTGCGTTTGTCGTAAAAACTATTACGGGACGAGGAGAATATCCTGCTAAAATAGAGCCAATTTCAAAACCATTTGGCTTATCCATTTCTATATCAAGAAAAATTAAATCATAAAATTGGGATTTAAAAGCCTCAAGCAGGTCAGAGGCAGACAAGAAAGTAGAAATATTGTATGGTAATTTGCATGATTTGCAGTAATTGTAAAGTATATCAATATCTTGTTGTTCATCATCACAAATAGCAATATTCATAAAAATAATCCCCTTATCAAAACAATTAAGCTA
>OGQB01002256.1_pt1 | contig 14418 bp, 13 predicted proteins | sample 1553071 | NCBI WGS metagenome assembly OGQB01 (sample SAMEA2580284, study PRJEB22360) | human gut metagenome | biome: human gut; feature: human-associated habitat; material: faeces | place: Denmark | collected 2008/2010
ACACTCGTCTACGGCACGTTCCACGGCCTGATCTAAAGACATATCCGCTGCATAGTGTCGTACTTTGGCAACATACTGTGCATATTCGTTTAATGTATTGCAATGCTGCATTAACTCTGCATTGTGTCCCTCATTGACATTTAAAACCGTGACAATTAATTCAAGCTTTGGTTCACCTGACAAATGTTCAAATGCCGAGGAAAGCCGAAGTTCTGTGCAGTCGGGAGCTGCCGTCGATCCATTGTAAAACTCAATAAAATTTGGTGCAGGAATTTTTTGCAGAGTCGAAGAATAAAGAGATTTCTTATCCACGAGTTTCTGATATTCACTGCAAATATAAAACAGATCACGAAGAGGCATATTTGGATTGTAGGTTGACTGATGCTCATACAGATACAAATTAGTATCCATAATAAATGCCAGATCATTTTTCATCCCCATATAAATAGCATTCTCTAATGTGACGATTTCTAGATCATCTGGATTATTATAATCGCTCTGGTTTACTGCATTATAGAGGGACAGCAGGTTCTTCCGGTCAGAAAACAACATCCGAAAAACGGTGTCTTTATAATTCCGGTTTGCCGTCGGTGTTTTGACTGTAAAATTTCTTTTTGTCTTGTTACGGTTTCTTTTGCATTTTGCCATAAATTGTTTCCTCCTGAAATTGTAGGACAGCTTATTTATAAAACTGTTCGTGATTGCAGGAGAATGTAATCATATATTTTCCTAAGTTCCTTCGTCTCCTGCTTTTCAATTGTTAAATGGGTAACAAAAAGCATAGATACGAATGAAGCATACAGATTATTTGGGGCTAATCTGTCGCCGTTAGAATATAGATGACAAAAATGTCATGAAATTTGTAAAATATGCTTTAGATTATTGTAACACAAGGGTAGGAAATGAAGCAAGAAATTTTATAGCAAAATCCGTTCCACGTCATATCCATTATCCGTCAATTCTAAAATTGCAATGCCTTTTCCATCTCCGCGGTCAGCCCCGGCGCTGCCCGGATTGATAAAAACTTTTCCGTAGCGGTCGTAGTGCGTGAATACATGGGTATGTCCGAAAATTATAAAATCCGCATCCGTGAGATCAAAAGGCAGGTCAGCTTTGTTATGGACAAGATAAAATAATTTTCCATTAATCGGCACGGAGACAAACTCATGCAGGTAGGACGCCCACTCTCCGTGGTCACAGTTCCCACGGACTGCATACATCGGAATGCCGCAGTTTAAGAATCTGTTATAGGTACGTTCATTGTCAAAATCTCCGGTGTGAATGAGATAATCACAATTTTTGATATGGTCAAATAATTCTTTACGGCATACACCGTGTGTATCGGAAACTAATGCAATTTTCATGAATCAGACCTCGCTTCGTTTGTTTGTAATTTTTTTATCTCATCTAAAGACAGCCCGGAAATAGCAGCAATTTTTTCAAGTGAGAACTCCTGTAATTGAAGCATGCGCCTGGCAGTTTCAATAGAATTTAGAAAAGTACCACGTTCTATACCATACTTTTCGCCCTCGGAGAAACCAGTCTCATGTCCATGCTTTTCGCCTTCAGAGAAACCAGCTTCATATTCTGCTTTCCGTAATTTCTTCTCTTCCAATTCTTTATCATACTCAAAGATACTCATACTGATGACCTCATTTCGGTTGCAGGTAAGAAATTCGGCTAAAATCCCTTCCCTGATACACTCGTCTACGGCACGTTCCACGGCCTGATCTAAAGACATATCCGCTGCATAGAGCCGCACTCTGGCAACATACTGCGCATATTCGTTTAATGTATTGCAATGCTGCATTAACTCTGCATTGTGCCTCTCATTGACGTTTAAAACCGTGACAATCAATTCAAGTTTTGGTTCACCTGACAAATGTTCAAATGCCGAGGAAAGTCGAAACTCTGTACAGTCAGCAATTGCCGTCGAACCATTGTAAAACTCGATAAAATTTGGTGCAGGTATTTTCTCTGATTGACGGCATTGTAAAGAGAGAGCAGATTTTTCCGGTCAGAAAACAACATGCGAAAAATAGTGTCTTTGTAGTTTCTGTTTGTAGCTGGCATATTGACTGCTGAGTTTCTGGATACTTTGTTATGGTTTCGTTTGTGTTTTGCCATAGGCTTCCTCCTGATTGGTGAGACAGCTCTTAAATAATACTGTCTTGGCAGGAGAATAAATATATTCTATATCTGATTTCTTTCGTCTCCTGCTTTTAAATTCGTTAATGGGTAATTAAAAGCATAGATACGAACGAACAACGCAGATCATTGGGGATAATCTGACGTTTCCAGAATATAGATGGCATAACGCCATAAAGATTTTGTAAAATATGCTTTGGAATATTATAACATAAACATGGGAAACAAAACAAGAATTTTTATGTATTACTTGCCACAGGGAATGACATTGCTGAAGCTATCACGGGTGCTAAAGTGCAGACCGGAGGAATTGCTGGCATATGTGGATTGTTTGTGAAAAATTACCTATTGAAAATATTTGCCACTCATAGTACAATGCAATTGTTATATGACTGACGGAAATAGTGGGGTTTACCACGTGAAGTATAACAAAAGAATGCCGACCGTCTGGGCGAAGAGTCCAGACGTGCGGTTCTTTTTATTTTTAGGGTAAATTTTCCCAAAAATCCCATCAGCATGAGAAAGGAACCACTCATTGTATTTTTTCGAATACTTACCGGAAAAAGCGCACGTGACTCTTGACAAAAGATGAAAGTTAGGATAGCCTAACTATGGTTAGAAAAAACTAACCATGCATCGATCAAAAATCAGAATGAGCATCATAAAAAAGTGTGATGAACCATGCAAGGCCACACGGTGGCAGAAGGAGAGAAAAATGCAGACAGAATGGAGAAGCTTCCAGGGCGGAGCCTGGGAAACAGAAGTAAATGTAAGAGATTTTATTCAGAAGAATTATCATCCATATGATGGGGATGATTCCTTCTTAGAGGGACCAACACAGGATACCACCGATCTCTGGGATCAGGTATTAGAACTTTCCAGACAGGAGAGAGAAGCCGGCGGAGTGCTGGATATGGACACAAAGATCATTTCCACGATCACTTCCCATGGTCCGGGTTATTTAGATAAAGAGAAAGAGAAGATTGTCGGTTTCCAGACGGACAAGCCTTTCAAACGTGCTCTCCAGCCTTACGGCGGTATCCGTATGGCGATCAAGGCGTGCGAGGACAATGGATACAAAGTCGATCCTGAGGTGGTAGAGTACTTTACAACACACAGAAAAACTCATAATGCCGGTGTATTTGACGCTTACACACCGGAGATGAGAGCGTGCAGAAGCGCACATATCATCACTGGACTTCCGGATGCATACGGACGAGGACGTATTATTGGTGACTACAGAAGACCGGCTCTTTATGGTGTAGACCGTCTGATCGAGGACAAAAAAGAGCAGCTGAACAACACACGTACCATCATGTACTCAGATGTGATCCGTGAGAGAGAAGAGTTATCCGAGCAGATCCGTGCGCTGGAAATGTTAAAGAAACTGGCAGAAATTTACGGCTGTGATATTTCGAAACCTGCAAATAATGTATTAGAGGCAACACAGGCTGTCTATTTTGCATATCTTGCAGCAGTAAAAGAGCAGAATGGTGCGGCAATGTCCTTAGGACGTACCTCCACTTTCTTAGATATTTATGCAGAGCGTGATCTCGCAGAGGAAACATTTACCGAAAAAGAGATCCAGGAGATCATCGACCAGTTCGTGATGAAACTTCGTCTTGTAAAATTTGCGCGTACACCGGAATACAACACGATTTTTGCCGGCGATCCAACCTGGGTGACAGAGTCCATCGGTGGAATCGGTGTGGATGGAAGACATATGGTTACAAAAATGTCTTACCGTTACTTAAACACCTTGAACAACATCGGAGCAGCACCGGAACCAAACATGACCGTACTCTGGTCTGTAAAACTGCCGGAAAACTTCAAAAAATTCTGTGCCGAGACATCCATCAGACACTCTGCGATCCAGTATGAGAATGATGATATTATGCGTGTTGTCCATGGTGACGATTACGGAATCGCATGCTGTGTATCTTCTATGAGAATCGGTAAGGAAATGCAGTTCTTCGGTGCGAGAGCAAACCTCGCAAAATGCCTGCTTTATGCGATCAATGGCGGTGTCGATGAGATGACAGGAAAACAGGTCGGACCGAAATACCGTCCGATCACATCCGAATACTTAGATTACGATGAAGTATGGGATAAATACAAAGATATGATGAAATGGTTAGCAGGAGTGTATGTGAACGCATTAAATATCATTCACTACATGCATGATAAATACTGCTACGAAAAATTAGAGATGGCATTACATGACAAAAATGTGAGAAGATGGTTTGCAACCGGTATTGCAGGATTTTCTGTAGTAGCAGACTCCCTTTCTGCGATCAAATATGCAAAAGTAAAACCAATCCGTGATGAGAATGGCGTGACCGTTGACTTTGAGATTGAGGGTGATTTCCCGAAATATGGAAATGACGACGATCGTGTCGATGAGATCGCAAAACAGGTGCTCCACACCTTTATCGGATATGTAAAAGGAAACCATACTTACCGTGGCGGTATCCAGACAACATCGATTTTGACCATTACATCCAATGTTTCCTATGGAAAAAATACAGGAGCAACACCGGATGGAAGAAAGAAAGGTGTAGCATTTGCTCCGGGTGCAAACCCGATGCATGGACGTGATACCCATGGTGCGGTTGCATCCCTGGCATCTGTCGCTAAACTTCCATTTATGGATTCACAGGATGGAATTTCCAACACATTTACCATTGTACCGGATGCACTGGGCAAAGATGAGGCAGCACAGGAGAACAATCTTGTTGCAATGTTAGATGGCTACGTTACCAAAGGCGGACATCACTTGAACGTAAACGTTTTAAACCGTGATACGTTATTGGATGCACAGAAACACCCGGAACTGTATCCACAGCTCACCATCCGTGTATCTGGATATGCGGTCAACTTTATCAAGCTGACAAAAGAGCAGCAGGACGAAGTGATCGCACGTACCTTCCACGAGCGGATGTAGTGCAACAGGTGCGTTTTGCGAATGGCGCGTGTGAGCGTTATTCATAGAAAAAGGAGAACAACATGGGAAAAATTCACTCGTTAGAAACATTTGGCACAGTGGACGGTCCGGGCGTACGGTTTGTCGTTTTTTTTCAGGGCTGCCCGATGCGCTGCCAGTATTGCCATAATCCCGATACATGGAAGATAGAGGATGGGGAAGAAATGACAGCGGATGAGATCATAGACCGTTTCGAGCGCAACCGTTCTTTCTATCAGACCGGGGGGATCACGGCAACGGGTGGAGAACCCATGCTACAGCTTGATTTTCTGACGGAGCTTTTTACGAAGGCAAAGGAAAAGGGCATTCACACCTGTCTGGATACATCCGGAATTATGTTTCCAAAGAAACATACAGGAACAGATCAGATCAGTGAGAGAGAGATCAGCCTCACTGGAATAAGTGAAAACATGGCATCAGACAGAATGGAAAAGATAGAACAGCTCATGTCAGTAACAGACCTTGTCATGCTTGATATTAAGCATATCAACGATGAGGAACATCAGAAACTCACCGGGCAGCCGAACAGCAACATTCTTGCGTTTGCAAAGTATCTTGATTCGATCGGCAAGCCGGTCTGGATCCGTCACGTAGTCGTGCCGGGCATTACATTTGATGAGAAAGAACTGATGGAACTTGGTCTGTTTTTAAAGACGCTCCGCAATGTGGAAAAACTGGAAGTCCTTCCATATCATTCTATGGGAAAGGTCAAGTACGACAACCTCGGCATGGATTATGTCTTAAAAGATACGCCGCAGCTTACCAAAGCAGAAGCAAAGGAAGCGGAACACATCATCCGGGCAGCAATGGAACAATAGCAGGAGAAGTAGGTTTTATGAAAAACATTTTTTTTGAAGAAAAGTATTTACAGATTTCTTTTTTTGCGATTTAATAAGAAGCAGGTATAGAGTTCCAAAGAAGAAAGGATGAAAAAATATGAAAATCAAGAATATCAAAGATGTCGACGGATTTTTTAAAGTAATTGATTCCTGTGCCGGAAAAGTAGAATTGATCACAGGTGAGGGAGACAGATTAAACCTCAAATCAAAACTTTGCCAGTATGTTTCTCTGACAAGCTTATTAAAATCTGATGTAGAGATCCCGGAACTTGAAGTTGTAGCTTACGAGCCGGAAGATACAGAGAGGATCATCAAGTTTTTAATGACAAACTAGAAATGAACAGAAGCTGATCGTAAAAAAGCGGTCAGCTTTTTTTGTGCCATGTTTTTATTTTCTTCTCTTTACAACATGCTATGACGATTGCAATTCACGGCATGAAATAGTACAATAAATCGTCTTAAAAATGGAATAATAATGTTAGTATATAGCGAAAGGAATTAAGATGTCAAAAATAGAGTTTCACGAAATTACATTAGATGATAAGGCATGGATGGATGCCAGATTTCAGGAAGATGACAGAAATGCATGCGAGTACACGTTTGCCAATAATTTTGTCTGGCGGAAAGTGTATCATGTTGAAGTTGCAGAAAAATATGGGTGTGCAGTCATTCGTTTTGAGGAGGAGGGAGTGGTGATGTATTCCTATCCGATCGGGGCAGGTGACCGCAGAAAAGTGATCGATGAACTGCGCACGATCTGTGAGGAAGAAAAACGCCCACTTATTATGAGCCCATTGAGCGAAGCAGACCGGGAGCAGATGCTTACATGGTATCCGGAACAGTTTTTGATCCAGGGAGACCGGAACGATTATGATTACATTTATTCCAGAGAAAAATTAGCAACGCTTGCGGGAAAAAAGATGCATGGCAAGAGAAATCATATCGCGAGATTTCAGGATGAGGATGACTGGTGCTATGAGGAACTGAATGATTCCAATATAGAAGAATGCCGCAATATGACTTACACATGGATCAAAATGAGGGCAGAGAAATGGAATGAAGAGATGGAACTTGAGATGTCAGTGCTCCATGAGGCATTTGACCATAGAAAAGAACTCGGGCTTGTCGGTGGGATCATCCGGAAGGCAGGACAGATTGTTGCATTTTCTATCGGGGAACCGTTAAACAGTGACACTTATGTTGTCCACTTCGAAAAAGCATTTCCAGATATGCAGGGCGCATATCCGATGATCAACCAGCAGTTTGTTTTACATGTGTGTGAAGATTATACTTATGTAAACCGCGAGGAGGATACGGGGGATCCGGGACTGCGAAAGGCTAAGATGTCCTATTATCCGGAAATCCTGCTGAAAAAATATGTGGCGATTTCAAGTGATGTCATTTTTGCAGATAAGGACAGAAACAGGGAAGAAATCCACAAAATATGGGAGACCTGTTTTGGTGACGAGGCGGAACTGGTAGATTTTTATCTGGATAAACGGATGACAGAGGATAATATGCTGCTCATCTGTCAGGATGGGCATGCGGTTTCCATGGCAAGCTTTTTAGATATTAATGTCAGGGACGGTGAGGAGTGGAAGCCGGCCAAATATGTTTATGCAGTGGCGACACTTCCAGAATACCGTGGCAGAGGTTATGCAGGGAAAATCTTAAAGAAGGCAGAAGAGATTTTTAATATGCCATTGGTGTTAGTCCCGGCCGAAAAAGAGCTTGTCGGTTATTACCGTAAGGTTGGGTTCACAGAGGCGTATCCATCGGAGCGTTTACTGGAAAAACAGGATGTGCCGGAACTTTCTGCAGCGGAATTAAACAGTTATTCTGTGGAGGAGATCACTGCGGCAGAATATCAAAAAATCCGGGAGCAGAAATTGATGAGAGATGGTTTTATTGCATGGGATGAGGCGGCAATCCGTTTTGCGATGGATTTTAACTGTTTCTGTGGCGGAAGAACGGTGAAGGTAGTGTGGAGTGATGATATTTCCAGAGACGAGAGTGCAGAGGACGCTGATATTCTAATGTACTGCCCAGAGAATGGGACGCTGCACATTATCGAAACGACACTGGGTGAAGAACAGTTTGAGGAACTTCTGCCGGAACTTATGGCGCAGACAAAAACAGAACGTCTGGTATATGACAGAAAGGGTATCATGGTGCTTTCTTCTGATGACCAGGACAGGCAGGAAAGGCTGCTTGCAGACGGTTATTTTGCGCTGTCGCTGGCGTAAAGTCCGTTCTGAGATTCTGAAATTTTCAGAAATTATATAAAATATATAAAAAGTTTTCGGTTTAAGGCAAAAAAATGTTGATAATGTATAAAAACATGCTATAATAAAGTCATGATATAAATAAGCATTCAGAAAGCTATCTGACATAGCCTGGATTGGATCATTATATCAAATAAGCGACAAAGGGGTTGGACATCATGAGAATTAAGATCACAGGAAGAAACATCGAATTGACAGAAGGACTGAAAGCCGCAGTGGAGGACAAGCTGAATAAGCTTGAGAAGTATTTTACTCCGGACACAGAAGTGAATGTAACATTGAGCGTAGAGAAGGAACGCCAGAAAGTTGAAGTTACGATTCCTATGAAGGGAAGTTATATCCGTTCCGAACAGGTAAGCAGTGATATGTATGTATCCATTGATCTGGTAGAGGAAGTCATTGAACGTCAGCTTAAAAAGTATAGAACAAAACTTGTAACAAAGCAGCAGAATGCAGCAGCAGTTTTCAAACAGGATTTTCTGGATGAGAAGTCAGAGGATGATGAAGAGATCAAGATCATCAGAACCAAGAAGTTTGATATGAAACCAATGTATCCGGAGGATGCATGTGTAGAGATGGAATTATTAGGACATGATTTCTATGTATTCATCAACGCAGAGACAGAGGATGTCAATGTTGTTTATAAGAGAAAAGGCAATACTTACGGATTGATCGAGCCGGAATATTAAAAGTGAGATCAGAGGAGAGCGGGCAGCTCTCCTCTTTTTAGGTTTAGCATGAAATTACTGTAAAGTGCCGGTATACAGGATGGATATGCCGAGCTGATTTTTCTGTAAAATCAGGAAAACGTGCGGAAAAAGCGAATTGTGCTGCAGATACCGGTGGCGTATAATGTAATTACTTCATGTGTAGTAACTTTGAGAGAGATGGAGAAAAAATTTTTTGATATTTTAAGAATTGTACAGAAAAATCCGGTATTCGGAAAAACGTTAATGTGCGGCGGTATGTTAGATGAAAAGCGCATGGAAATCCTATATGAGATTCTCTATGCGATTGACAGGGGGGAGTTTACGGATACCAGAAATGACATCTTTCAGTATGGCAGTCTGATCGGAAAAAAGGACTTACTGGCAAGACAGATTTTTTTGTGTTTATTGATTCTCTTAGATGAGCAGGAACAGATAATCAGGAAATGATTTGCAGATCGTAATAACAAAAGATTTTTTACAAAAGAGTTCTGTGTAAGGCACAGAATTGCCGTGTGGATTTTTAGATGGAAAAAGAGTCTGTAGTTCGGCTCAGAATAACAAGGGAGGAGAAAGTATTACTACACAAGGGGAGAGTTTTTAGAATGGTCTTACCGGATGTTCCGGTAAGACTATTCTTTTTTTATCTTGTCATGAGTTGGAAAAAGGGTTACTATAATAAAGATTTGATAGGCAGACATATAATGTTAAAAAGTTGGAGCAAAATCCAAAATAAAGTCAGAATAGAGGAGATTACACCATGAATATTGTTGTTTTAGCAGGTGGTTTAAGTACAGAGAGAGATGTGTCTTTCAAGACTGGGGATATGGTATCCAAAGCACTTCGTGAGAATGGACATAACGTTATTTTACTGGATGTTTTTATGGGATACAGTGACAAAGAGGAAAATCTGACCGGAATTTTTGACCGCACAGAGGAAGTCAGCGTACAGGTAAAGGATATCCCGGAAACAGCACCGGATCTTGCAAAGGTAAAAGCATCAAGAAAAGATCAGTCGGACTGCTTCTTCGGACCGAATGTCATCAACATGTGCCGCATGGCGGACATTGTTTTCATGGCATTACACGGAGAAAACGGAGAGAATGGCAAGATTCAGGCAGCTTTTGACCTGTTTGGGATCAAATATACCGGAACCGGCTATTTGAGCAGTGCGCTTGCAATGGATAAGGGAATGGCAAAACAGCTATTTATCGCTGGTGGAATCCCGACACCACAAGGTATTTCCATGAAGAAAGAGAACCGGAAAGATTCGGCAAAAGAACTTGGCTTAAAACTTCCATGTGTTGTAAAACCATGCTGTGGAGGCTCCAGTATCGGTGTTACGATCGTGCGCACAGAGGATGAATTCAAGAGCGCTTTGGATGAGGCGTTCAAATGGGAAGATAACCTCATCATTGAGGAGTATGTAGAGGGACGTGAGTTTTCCATCGGCGTTATTGACTATAAGGCGCTTCCGGTCATTGAGATCGCACCAATTCAGGGATTCTATGATTACAAGAATAAGTACAAAGCAGGCAGTGCAGTTGAAACCTGTCCGGCAGAATTACCGGAAGAGATCACAAAGCGGATGCAGCATTACGCAGAGCGCGTGGCAGAGGTGTTAGGACTGGATACTTACTCCCGCTCGGATTTCTTATTAAATAAGAATAACGAAATTTACTGTCTGGAAGCAAACACACTTCCCGGCATGACACCGACAAGCCTTCTTCCACAGGAAGCAGGCGTTCTGGGAATCAACTTTAATCAGTTATGTGAGAAGCTGATTGAGATTTCCTTAAAAAAATATGAGAAATAATGATGAATGACATATCGCCACCAGTTTTGCAGAACCGGTGGCAGTTTGTTCTATAATAACAGGAGCATGATATGAAAAATATGACCTTAGAGCATATCGCAGCAGTCTGCGGCGGTACTTACATAGGAAATGAAGCGGATAAAACGCGTGAGATCCAAGGAGCAGTGATCGACAGCCGCCTTGTGGAAAAAGATTACTTATTTATCCCGGTACGTGGAGAAAAGGTGGACGGACACAGTTTCATCCCATCAGTTTTTGAAAAAGGAGCACTGGCAGTGCTCTCTGAAGAGAAGTTGGAGGATCCGGCAGGTCCATGCATTCTCGTGGAAAACACCTTAGATGCGATGAAGAAGATCGCAGCAGATTACCGCAGAGGTCTGGATATTAAAGTAGTCGGAATCACAGGAAGCGTTGGAAAAACGAGCACTAAAGAGATGATCGCATCTGTTCTGGCACAGAAATATAACGTGTTAAAAACAGAGGGAAACTTGAACAACGAGATCGGACTTCCACTCACGATTTTTAAAATCCGGGAGGAACATCAGGTGGCTGTGCTTGAGATGGGAATTTCCGAGTTTGGTGAGATGGACCGGTTATCCACAATGGCAAACCCGGACATCTGCGTGATCACGAACATCGGACTCTGCCATCTGGAAAATCTCATCACAAGAGATGGAATCTTAAAGGCAAAGACAGAGAGTTTTGCGCATCTGACACCGGATGGAATTGCGGTATTAAACGGAGATGACGACAAGCTCTGCGATAAGAAAGTTGTCAATGGAAAGCCGGCAGTGTTCTATGGTATCGAAAAGGCTGCCAAAGTGGCTGAAACAGAGGAAGGAACTAAGACGCTTGCCGAGAAAACGGTTTACGCAACGAATGTAGAGGCAGTTGACCTGACCGGAACAAAAGCAGCGATCCATTATCCGTCGAAAGAGACAGGCGGGGAAGTGACGATGGAAGTCACGATTCCAATCGCCGGAGAACACAATGTATACAATGCGCTGGCAGCGGTGAGCGTGGCAAGAGAATTAGGGCTGATCTGTGACGAGATGAAGCGCGGGATTGAATCAGTGCAGACGATCGGCGGCAGAAGTAATCTGATCCACAAAAATGGCATTACGATCATCGACGACTGCTACAATGCAAATCCGGTTTCCATGAAAGCATCCATCGATGTATTGTCCAACGCACCGGGCAGAAAAATCGCGGTACTCGGAGATATGGGCGAGCTTGGCGCAGAGGAAAAACAGCTTCACTATATGGTTGGAGAACATTTTGCAGGAAAAGGAATTGACGCACTTTACTGTGTGGGAACACTCTCGCAGGAGATCGCTAAAGCAGTGCGTACATGCAGCAGCAAGACGGAAGTCCATCATTATGAGGACAAAGCAGACCTGATCAAAGACCTTGTCAAAGAGGTACAGAGCGGTGATACAGTGCTTGTGAAAGCGTCACATTTTATGGGATTCCCGGAGATTGTGAAGAAATTGACGAAGTAAAAATAGGAATGTCCGATGCGACACGCCAAAACCCCCAGTGCCGAAACACTGGGGGTTTTCAAAATAGATTATTTTATGTTCTAATATGGTCTGACAGATACCTAAATCATAGATTTATTTTTCTCTAACATCTCAGCAATCACATTCTGACAGTAAGCTCCGATTTTTTTCTTCTGTTCCTTATCCAGCTCGTTCGGATAAATTGGTTTTCCGTATTCTACAATTACATGTGCTTTTTTGACACGAGGCATATGAGCCTCCAACACATCTGCGGAGTTCGTGATCGCCATCGGGATAATCGGACAACCACTCTTTTCCGCAATCTTGAAACTTCCCTCTTTGAATGGGAGCATCAGATCGTCCGTTTTATTTCTTGTGCCTTCCGGGAAGATACACATGGAAATTCCATTCTTTACATTGTCGATTCCGGCAAGGATCGTTTTTAACGCTTCTTTTACATTCTCACGGTCGATAAACAGACAGTGCAGACGCCGCATCCAGGTGCGCAGCAACGGCACTTTTTCCATATCCTTTTTCGCAATGTAGCCGGTGAGACGCGGGCAGCGTGCATAGGTGATGATAATATCGAAATAGCTTCTGTGGTTTCCGATGTATAAGACCGCCTGATCTTTCGGGACATTTTCTTCACCGATGACGGTCACTTTCGTTCCACAGATAAATAAAATCACACGGAATGCCCACTGCACCATGCGAAGCTGGCCTAAGTCGGCAGCCTGTTTGTTGAATTTTGCAATGATCCATTCCACGCCGAGCACCGGGATTCCGATGATGAGGTAGAGAATTGCAAAGAGTAATGCAAGGATTAATCTTATCATAAGGAAAATTCCTTTCTACTTAATAAAATGTTTTATAGATAATTACGAAACTCCTCCTATTCTTCTTTTAATTGTTCAAAATCAACAAAAACATTCAAGACACGCTCTCGCTATGTGTCACTCGCAACGGTACTAAAACTCTTTTTTTCATTGTATATGATCACTCTTGTGTCAACATTGTAAACAGTTCGAAATAATTTTCAAATGTTTTTTTGCAGCATAGCGGATCGTCTATTATGATCCCGTCAGTCCGTAAACCAAGCAGCGAAAATGCCATTGCCATGCGGTGGTCTTCATATGTTTTTATCACAGCTGCATGCGGCACTCCCGGATAAATGGTCAAAGCGTCTTCTTCTTCCTCGCACCGGATACCGGCACGCCGCAGTTCTGTCACGATCGCATGGATCCTGTCAGACTCCTGAAGTCTGATGTGGCCAATGTGCGAAATATGCACCGGTGCATCTGCGTATGGCGCCATCGCCGCAAGCGTCATCGTCTGGTCAGAAAAATCGTTCATATCTATATCGATTCCATGAATATTTCCATGTTCCGGGCCTTCCACACAGATCCCTTTTGCGGTATCTGTCACTTTACAGCCGAGCTGCTCCAACACCTTTAAGAATTTTTTATCTCCCTGCGTGTTGTCCATATGCACATTTTCGACTATGGCTTTTCCTCCGGTGATCGCTGCCGCACCATAAAAATAACATGCCGCCGACATATCCGGTTCTACGACATAAGTAGTTTTATGATAAGCTGCCCCCGGCATCACCTCATAATTCTTTCCATCAAACTGCGTCTGCACACCCCAGTTTTCCATCATATTGCGTGTGATCCGGATATAAGAACCATCCGTCTTCTCACTTGTGATCTGAATATGCAGTCCCTGCGGAAGCATCGGCGAAATCAAAAGCATGGCACTCAAAAACTGGGTACTCCTGCTGATGTCAAGCCGGACTGTAAGCTTCTGGTCTTTTCTCTGCCCATTAATTTTCACAGGAAGAAAACCCTCCTGTTCCAGATATATAATCTCTGCCCCCGTATGCTCCAATAAGACAAACAGATCTTTCATCGGTCTTTTTTTCATCTGCCCGGATGCCTGGATCACATAACTGCCATCTGACATTCCAAGCATTGCTGTCAGAAATCTGGCGGCTGTTCCTGCACTTCCAACATCAATCTCTGCTTCTTTTTTCGGAATTGTTCCGCCTTCTCCTTTTACCGTCACACGCCTTTTTTCCTCTTCCACGAGAACATCAAAGCCCAACGCAGTCAGTGAGCTGATAAAATGTCTGGAATCAT
>OGQB01002263.1_pt1 | contig 14386 bp, 9 predicted proteins | sample 1553071 | NCBI WGS metagenome assembly OGQB01 (sample SAMEA2580284, study PRJEB22360) | human gut metagenome | biome: human gut; feature: human-associated habitat; material: faeces | place: Denmark | collected 2008/2010
ATATATTATTCTATATTATATAGTTCGCCCGACACACTTTTTTGAGAGAGAGAACATAAGAAGAACCAAAAAAGAAGATAATTTCTCTCAGATGTTTCGATTTCTCTTTTTTTACTTTACCTTTGCGCCCGCTAAAAGATAAGAATGCATTGAATTTAATTATCGACATAGGAAATACCGCTGCGAAGGTTGCCCTCTTTGACGGTGGGGAAATGGTGGAAGTGCTGACCGAGTCCAATCAGTCATTGGATTGTCTGGAAGCTCTTTGTGCCAAATACCCGGTTGAGCAGGGAATTGTAGCTACCGTGATTGATTTAAGCGAACGGGTGCTTGCGGCTTTGGTCGCCTTGCCTTTCCCTTTGCTGTGGCTCGATTCGAAGACTCCGCTTCCGGTCACCAACCTGTACGAAACTCCCGAAACGCTGGGATACGACCGAATGGCTGCTGTGGTGGGAGCGAATGAGCAATATCCTCGTAGAGATATATTGGTAATTGATGCGGGAACTTGCATTACTTACGAGTTTATAGACTCGAAAGGACAGTATCATGGTGGTAATATTTCTCCCGGTATGCAGATGCGTTTCAAAGCACTTCATCAGTTTACAGGACGTTTGCCTCTGGTAGACACCAACGGGCGCAAACTCCCGATGGGACGGGACACCGAAACGGCTATACGTGCCGGAGTGATGAAAGGGATGGAATACGAAATTTCAGGTTATATTGAGTCTATGAAGCATAAATATCCTGAACTTTTGGTTTTTTTAACGGGTGGAGATGATTTTTCTTTTGATAGCAGCGTAAAAAGTATCATCTTTGCAGATAGATTTTTAGTGTTGAAAGGATTAAATAGAATTTTAAACTATAATAATGGTAGGATTTAAACACACACTTTGTGCGCTTTTGCTCACGATGGTTACCGGAACGGCAATCGCTCAAAATAATACAAACTCTCCTTATACACGATATGGCTATGGCGACTTGTCCGATCAGAGTTTCGGTAACAGCAGGGCGATGGGGGGAATTGCTTTTGGACTTCGGGATGGAGCACAGATCAATCCGCTGAATCCTGCTTCGTATACAGCCATTGACTCATTGACATTCCTCTTTGAAGGAGGTGTCAGTCTGCAAAATATGAATATTAGCGGTAGCGGTGTGAAACTGAACGCTAAAAACTCCAGTTTTGACTATCTGGCTATGCAATTTCGTTTGCATCCGAGGATAGCGATGAGTATCGGATTATTGCCGTTCTCCAATGTGGGATATTCAGTGTCGGATACACAGGCTGCAACAGATCCTACTACCGGTAATACGGCTGATTATGCCAGAAGCTATACCGGAGATGGAGGTTTGCATCAATTATATGCCGGAGTGGGAGTGAAAGTGCTCAAAAACCTTTCGGTAGGTGTGAATGCTTCTTATTTCTGGGGAGATATTAATCGGACACGTGTCCTTTATTTCCCAAGTGTATCAGGTGCTTATAATTATAATCACCAGTCGGTTGCGTCAGTGTCGAGCTATAAACTTGATTTTGGAGCACAATATACATTCGATATTAATAAAAAACATTCAGTGACAATTGGAGCTATATATTCTCCGAAGTTGAAACTGGGTAATGACTATAGTGTAACGACACAAATGGTTTCAAATTCTACGGGTACAGCGGTTTCTACTACAACATTGAAACCGGATGCAACGTTTGAAGTTCCTAATACATTTGGCGCCGGATTTACATATAACTATGACAAACGCCTGACTGTTGGTCTGGATTATAGTTTGCAACAATGGTCAAAAACGAAATTTGACGTAAATACATCAGATGAAGCTGTACGTGAGGATTTTAATGAAACATATACGTATTGCGATCGTCATAAAATATCAGTGGGTGCGGAATACATTCCTAATTTGATGGGACGTTCCTATTTATCCCATATTAAATACCGTCTGGGAGCTTATTATACGACTCCGTATTATAAGATCGGCGGCAAAGAGGCTACCCGTGAATATGGCGTAACTGCCGGTTTCGGTCTGCCTGTGCCTCGTTCCCGTTCCATTCTTAGCATCAGCGGACAATTTGTCCGTATCAGTGGACAGGAATCGGCTTTTGTAAATGAAAACATCTTCCGCGTGAGCATCGGATTGACGTTCAACGAACGTTGGTTCTTCAAACGCAGAGTGGAGTAATGAGATGAATGTAAGAAAGAATAGACGACTATATAATAACAACTAAAATTTAGATACAATGAAAATTAAAACGCTTGTGGCTATGTTGTTCCTTTCGGCAGGAGCAACCACTGTGGTAGCACAGGATGCGTCTAACTGTAACTCGAACAGTAGTATCTCGCATGAAGCTGTGCGTGCTGGTAATTTTAAAGATGCGTATACTCCTTGGAAAGCTGTGTTGGAAAACTGTCCGACGCTTCGTTTCTATACCTTTACTGACGGATATAAGATTCTGAAAGGCTTGATGGGACAAATCAAGGATCGGAATAATGCAGATTATCAGAAATATTTTAATGAACTGATGAATACGCATGACTTGCGTATTAAATACACAGATGAGTTTCTAGCTAAAGGTACAAAAGTGTCTTCTGCCGACGAAGCTCTGGGTATCAAAGCAGTAGATTATATCGCTTTTGCTCCGAAGATTGATGTGAACCAGGCTTATCAATGGTTGAGTCAGTCTGTAAATGCTGTGAAAGGCGAATCGGCAGGTGCGACTATCTTCTATTTCCTGCAAATGTCTTTGGATAAACTGAAAACGGATCCGAATCATAAAGAACAGTTCATTCAGGACTATCTGGCTGCTTCTGAATATGTAGACGCTGCTATTGCTGCTGAAGCCAGCGAAGCAAAGAAGAAACCTTTGCTGGGTATCAAGGATAACTTAGTGGCTTTGTTTGTAAACAGTGGAACAGCTGATTGCGAATCACTGCAAAACATCTATGGACCGAAAGTAGAAGCTAACCAGACTGACTTGGCTTACTTGAAGAAAGTTATCGACATCATGAAAATGATGAAATGTACTGAAAGCGAAGCTTATTTGCAAGCATCTTACTATGCTTATAAGATGGAACCGACAGCAGAAGCTGCTACCGGATGTGCTTATCAGGCATTTAAGAAAGGTGATATTGACGGTGCTGTGAAATTCTTTGACGAAGCAGTGAACCTGGAAACAGACAATGTGAAGAAAGCTGAAAAAGCATACGCTGCCGCAGCAGTATTGGCTTCTGCCAAAAAGCTGTCTCAAGCAAGAGCATATTGCCAGAAAGCAATTGGTTTTAACGAAAACTACGGTGCTCCATACATCCTGATTGCTAATCTTTATGCAATGAGTCCCAACTGGAGCGACGAACCTGCTTTGAACAAATGTACTTACTTTGCAGTGATTGACAAACTGCAACGTGCAAAACAAGTGGATCCGAGCGTAGCTGAAGAAGCTAACAAATTGATCGGTAGATATTCTGGTCATACTCCGCAAGCTAAAGACCTATTTATGTTAGGTTACAAGCAAGGCGACCGCATCACTATCGGCGGTTGGATAGGAGAGACTACAACGATTAGATAAATGTATGTTGCGAAAACGAAGAAACCGTTTATTGCATAAAAGCATGAGCATAACAATCACCTTCGGGGTGATTGTTATGCTTCTTTTATTATCTTCCTGTGGCGGAAAGAAGAAAGCTATGGGTGAGGCTATCACGGAACGTGATTCCCTTCCGATGATGACAACATTGGGAGTCACCACCCTTATCTCCGATTCCGGAGTGACACGCTACAGAGTGAATACGGAAGAATGGTCGGTGTACGACCGTAAGAAACCATCCTATTGGGCCTTTGAGAAGGGCGTATATCTGGAACAGTTCGACTCTATCTTTCATATAGAAGCCAGTATCAAAGCGGATACTGCCTACTATTATGACAAAGAAAGGCTTTGGAAGCTGATAGGGAACGTAGATATACAGAACCGGAAAGGAGAGCGTTTTAATACGGAACTGCTGTACTGGAACGAAGCTACCCAAAAGGTATATTCCGACAAGTTTATACGTATTCAACAACCGGACAGAATTATTACAGGGCATGGATTCGACTCGAACCAGCAAATGACCATATATACCATCCATAATATCGAAGGTATTTTCTATGTGGATGAGGAAGCAGGTGGTCCGCCCCAACCGGAAACAAAAGCGCTGCCGGATTCAGTGCGAAAAGATTCTGTGAAATAAACTATGAATATTTATATCTCTCTAATTATCACCATGGTCTTCTCAGCCTTCTTTTCAGGAATGGAGATTGCCTTTGTGTCGGTAGACAAACTGCGTTTTGAGATGGAACGCAAGGGGGGAATTACGTCCCGCATTCTTTCCATCTTCTTCAAGAACCCGAATGAATTTATCTCTACCATGTTGGTGGGAAATAATATCGCCCTGGTCATCTATGGTATCCTGATGGCACAGATTATCGGCGACAATCTGCTGGCGGGATTCATTGATAATCATTTTCTGATGGTGTTGGCGCAGACCGTTATTTCTACCCTTATTATTCTGGTGACCGGAGAGTTTCTGCCGAAAACAATCTTCAAAATCAATCCCAATCTGGTCTTAAATGTTTTTGCCATTCCACTGATTATTTGTTACGTCATTCTATATCCTATTTCCAAACTGGCTTCCGGTTTGTCTTGTTTATTCCTTCGTGTCTTTGGAATGAAGATTAACAAGGATGCATCCGACAGAGCGTTTGGAAAAGTCGACTTGGACTACTTCGTGCAAAGCAGTATTGATAATGCCGAGAATGAGGAGGAACTGGATACGGAAGTGAAAATCTTTCAGAATGCTTTGGATTTTTCGAACATAAAAATCCGCGACTGTATCGTTCCGCGTACCGAAGTGGTGGCTGTTGATCTGACAACTTCACTGGACGAGTTGAAAAGCCGCTTCATCGAATCCGGAATTTCCAAGATCATTGTGTACGATGGAAATATCGACAATGTGGTGGGTTATATCCATTCGTCGGAAATGTTTCGTGCTCCGAAAAACTGGCATGAGAATGTGAAGCAAGTGCCGATTGTGCCCGAAACCATGTCCGCTCATAAACTGATGAAACTCTTCATGCAGCAAAAGAAAACGATTGCCGTAGTGGTAGATGAATTTGGCGGTACGTCCGGCATCGTGTCTCTGGAAGACCTCGTTGAAGAAATCTTTGGAGATATAGAAGACGAACACGATAACACTTCCTATATCAGCAAGCAGATCGACGAACGCGAGTATGTGTTGTCCGCCCGCCTGGAAATAGAAAAAGTCAATGAGACGTACGGACTCGACTTGCCCGAGTCGGACGATTATCTGACGGTAGGAGGACTGATTCTGAACCAATATCAGAGTTTTCCGAAGCTGCATGAAGTGGTGCGGGTGGGACGTTATCAATTCAAGATAATTAAGGTCACAGCGACAAAAATAGAACTCGTGCGATTAAAAGTCTTGGAATAATGACGATAATCAAGAAATTTTTAGCCAATAAATAGATGCATATTAGCATTTTTTGTATCTTCGTGCGCTAAAACGACAAAAGAAAGAAATAATAATAAACATAAATCGTATTAATCAAAATGGCAACATTACAAAACATTAGGTCGAAAGGACCTCTATTGGTGATTGTTATCGGCTTGGCGCTGTTTGCTTTCATTGCGGGTGACGCATGGAAGGTGATGCAGCCGCACCAGGCACATGACGTTGGTGAGGTGAACGGAGACGCTCTTTCCGCTCAGGAGTATCAGAACTTGGTAGAAGAATATACCGAAGTGGTGAAACTCATGCGTGGGGTGACCGCCTTGAATGACGAACAAACCAATCAGGTGCGCGATGAAGTATGGCGTTCCTACGTAAACAATAAACTGATCGAAAAAGAAGCAAAAGCATTGGGACTGACTGTTTCTGCTGCTGAAATCCAGGACATCCTGAAAGCAGGCGTTCATCCTTTGTTGAGACAAACTCCTTTCCAGAATCCGCAAACAGGAAACTTTGACAAGGATATGTTGAACAAGTTCCTCGTGGAATATGCCAAGATGAGCGAATCACAAATGCCGGCACAGTATGCTGAACAATACAATAACATGTATAAATACTGGTCTTTCATTCAGAAAACACTGATCGAGAGCCGTCTGGCAGAAAAGTATCAGGCATTGGTGTCTAAAGCTCTTCTTTCCAATCCGGTGGAAGCACAGGACGCTTTCGATGCAAGAGTGAACCAGTACAACGTGTTGATGGCTGGTATTCCTTACTCTTCTGTAGTGGACTCTACAATCGTAGTGAAAGAATCGGAACTGAAAGACTTGTATAACAAGAAGAAAGAACAATTTAAGCAATATCAGGAAACTCGTGACATCAAGTACATTGATGTACAAGTGACTGCAAGTGCTGAAGACAGGGCTGCTATCCAGAAAGAAGTGGACGAAGCTACTGAACAGTTGGCTACTACTACGGAAGATTATACTTCTTTCATCCGCTCGACTGGTTCGGAAGCTCCTTATGTAGACTTGTTCTATAACAAAACAGCTTTCCCGTCAGATGTAGTTGCCCGTTTGGACTCTGCTTCGGTAGGTACTATTTATGGTCCTTACTATAACGGTGCCGACAATACAATCAACTCTTTCAAAATTGTAGCTAAAGCTGCTGCTGCCGACTCTGTCGAATTCCGTCAGATTCAGGTATACGCAGAAGATGCTTTGAAGACAAAGACCTTGGCTGACAGTATCTACAACGCGATCAAGGGTGGTGCTAACTTTGCTGATCTGGCAAAGAAATATGGTCAGACTGGTGATGCAAACTGGCTAACTTCTGCACAGTACGAAGGTGCACAGATAGACGGTGATAACCTGAAATTCATCTCTGCTATCAACAATGCAGGTGTGAACGAACTGGTGAACTTGCCGATGGGACAAGCAAACGTAATTCTTCAGGTGACTAACAAGAAATCTGTAAAAGACAAATATAAAGTAGCTGTTATCAAACGTGAAGTAGAGTTCAGCAAAGAAACTTACAACCGTGCTTATAATGATTTCAGCCAGTTTATCGCAGCTAATCCGAGTGTAGAAAAGATGGTAGCTAACGCTGAAGAAGCCGGTTACAGATTGCTCGACAGAATGGATTTGAGTAGCTCTGAACACAATATCGGTGGTGTAAGAGGTACAAAAGAAGCGTTGAGATGGGCGTTTGATAAAGCAAAACCGGGTGATGTTTCCGGCTTGTACGAATGTGGCGAAAGCGATCACATGATGGTAGTAGGTCTGGTAGGCATTAAGCCGGAAGGATATCGTCCGTTGAAAGCAGTACAGGATCAGTTGAGAGCTGAAATCGTAAAAGACAAGAAAGCTGAAAAGATTATGGCTGATATGAAAGCTGCCAATGCAACTTCATTCAACCAGTACAAAGAGATGACTAATGCAGTCAGCGACTCTTTGAAGATGGTTACTTTTGCAGCTCCTGCATACGTATCAGCATTGCGCAGCAGCGAACCGCTGGTAGGTGCTTATGCTTCTGCAGCTGAAGTGAATCAGTTGAGCGCTCCTATCAAAGGTAATGCCGGAGTATTTGTATTGCAGGTATACGGCAAGGACAAACTGAACGAAACATTCGACGCAAAAGCAGAAGAAGCTACGCTGACTAACATGCACGCACGTTTTGCCAGCCGTCTGATGAATGATTTGTATCTGAAAGCAAACGTAAAAGATACACGCTTCTTGTTCTTCTAAACAAGTAGCAAGTAATAGATATTAGGCACGGATTACACGGGTTTACGCGGTTTAAACTTTTGAGGGAACCGCGAAACCCGTGTAATCCGTGCCTTTTTTGTGCTCGTTTTTTTTGTTTATGGTCTTTGTTATCTGATTAAATTTCCATATCTTGCCAATCTTTATCAATTGGCTTTGCAAAATACTTCATTAACTAATACGAATCTATATTATGACTAAACAACTAGCCCAGTATTCAGTTCCCGCTGAAAATTCACGTGTTATCCGTGTATTCCTTTCGTCAACGTTCAGAGACATGGAGATGGAACGTTCTGCATTAGTCAAACTCTTTAAGGGTTTGCAAGTGAAGGCTGCCAGCCGTGGTGCCACCATTTCATTGGTTGATTTGCGTTGGGGAATCACAGAAGAAGATGCAAAAAGCGGCAAGGTTGTTGAAATATGCCTGAAAGAGATCGTTAACTCCCGGCCTTTCTTCATAGGTATGGTAGGCGACCGTTATGGATGGTGTCCCAGTTATGAAGATTTATCTCAAACTCTCAATGACAGCCTGGAATATCGTTGGATAGAAGATGACTTGAATCATCATTTGAGTGTGACGGAAATTGAAATGCAGTTTGGTGTACTGCGCAATCCCAATCCGTTACATGCCTATTTTTATATAAAACAGTCGGCAGATGATGAACTGTCTTGCTCTGAAGAGGAGTCTCTTAAACTGAAACGTCTGAAAGAGAGTATTTTGCAGCAGGAACGTTATCCTGTGCAAGAGTATGATTCGCCCGATCAGTTGTGTAACCTTGTGGAAGCTGCTTTTACGGAATTGCTTGAACGGGAGTTTCCGGATGTACTGACCGTTGAAGATAATCAAGCATTGCAAGAACAACTGACGCGCAATGAACTCTTATTCAACTATCACCCAATACCTGAAGCAGATCAGGCGTTTGCTGATTTTTTGGCGGCGGATGAACAACGGTGCCTGGTGGTAACGGGCGGTTGCGGTCTTGGCAAGAGCGCTTTGTTGGCTCATTGGAGCGATTTGGTGAACAATGATATGCCGATGATTCCCATCTATCATCGCTTGGATAGTACTACATTGTCTTCTTATCCGGAAACGTTGGCGAGAATGTTAGCTTCCAAATGCCAGAACGCACTCAAGCATCAATCTTTGGGTGAAGAAAATTTGTTCGCGGCGGAAGTTTCAAAAGAACTGGACTCGACCCAAAGCACTGCCAAATCCATCATGGACGCCGTGAAAAACTCGGTTTTGATGGGAGATGCTGGCTTGAACACTTTTTCAGGGAACACACTTCGAAACCTCAAGGAGATTGAAGAAGATTTGAATTCTATCCAAAAGTTCAGTCAGTTGTGGAGTGCGTTGGGTGCATCAAGATATCCTATCATTTTGCTGATTGATGACATCAGTTATCTGAATCCGACTGAAGCATCCCTGTTTTCTTTATTTGCATCTATTCCCCCGAATGTGAAAGTCGTGTTGAGCTTTTCGGCGTCATCCACTGCTTACCTGCCCTTTGTTCAGAATGGCTACGCTCATTTCCAGTTGAATGGCTTTTCACAGGCGGATGCCAAGTCGTTCTCAAAGCAATATTTGTCTACTTACTCCAAGGCTTTGTCTGCACAGCAGGAAGATATTCTTGCTTCGTGGGTGCTGGCTGAACAACCGCGCTGTTTAAGTGTATTGCTCAACGAGCTGGTTTCGTTCGGTCAGTACGATGCTCTCAATGAATATATGCGTGGATATTGCCGGCTCAATGAGGTTGGGCAATTCTATGACAGTGTGCTACGGCGTTTGTCGGCTGATTATGGTTCCGAAGAGATTGGAAGAACGCTTCTGATGCTTTCACTTACTTTAGAAGGATTTACCGAAGATGAAGTGAAGAGCATGGCAGACATTAATCAGATACTTTGGTCGCAGTTGAGAGTGGAAATGAGCAGCTGGCTCACCAACAAAGGAGGACGATATTGCATTGGTGATACACAAATGGTAGAGGCGATCGAACGCTATTTCGCTCAAGATGACGAATGTATAGATGATAGTCGCCATGAAATTATTTCCGCTCTGCTGGATGAGGAAGAGATCCTTTCCCATCCGTTGACTTTTGCCGATTATAACTATCGCATGAAACAGTTCTGCTACCATGATTCGTATCGCTATAAAGTGGAGATTACCTATCAATGCTATAAGATGCAAGAATGGGATATATTGAAGGATTGGATTTGTGATGTGGAGATTTTCGAGATTCTGTATCGCACGAATCGTTCTCTGTTGGAAGATAGCTGGAAGGCGATCATGAACGACAATCCTGAAGTTACGCCTGAAGTCTATGCTGAATTGGACTTTGATGAGATCGATTCTTTTTTAATTCCTGTCATTGCTAATGATATGGCTACTTTCTTGAGCAGTTCTTTCCATCTGACGAAGGCGGCAGCTGCTGTGAGTGAGAAGAGTATGGAAGGTGCTGCCATGCCACTCATTGCCAAGTCGGTATTGAAGATGAATGAGGGATGCCGGTATGCCCGTAATGAAGAGTACGAAACGGCATGCGACTGTTTCCTGAAAGCATTGGTGATGCAGGAAAACATAGTACCGACTCCGGAACTGGAGATTGCCAACACCTGCCGAAATCTAGCTCTGGCATATTACTACAATGAGCAATACAATGAAGCAGTGACCTATTTGAATAGGGCGCTTGATTATCATGCGGCTTCTGCTGATGAGAAGAGTCAGGCAGAAGTCATTGAACTTTCCGAATATCTGGCTTATTGTGATTACTATAAGGATGAGGAAGAGAGGGCTGCCGAGAAATTCCGGAAAGTAGCTGAAATGCACGAGTCGTTGAATGGCAGACTGTCTGGTGGAGTGGCTAAATGTTTGCGTATGCAGGGTAAATGTCTTTATTATATCAAACGATACGATGAAGCATGGATGCTGATGAATCAGGCGTTGGACATTGCTATACAGATAGACAGCAAAAGACAGATCGTCGCTTGTCATAAACAGTTGTATTATCTATGCAGGGAATTCAAACGGATGATGAATGAACGTGGCGATGAGCAGGCGTCTACTTTATTCTTCCGTGAGTCTCTTCTGCATGAAATGTATTTCAGCGAAAAACCGCGTCTGGCGGAACTGACTGTCCGCTACGAGGCATTGAGATGTGATATTATGCAGCAGTATTACATGAATAAAGACTATGATAACGTGATTCGTATTGCAACGTCTTTGGATTTTCACGATGATGCTGACCCTAATGCTTCCTGTCTGGTATATTATTACAAAGCACAGGCTTATGTGAAGTTGGAGAATTATCCAATGGCGAAAGAGGCTTTCTTCAGAGAGCTTGAACTGCGAAAGAAATATCTGGGATGGGAGGAAGAAGATACGATTCTGGCTTGTCAGAACTTAGGGGTTTTGCACAGCTTTTGTAATGAACGGGAAGAGGCGCTGGCTTGTTTCCGTGAGGCGTACGGTTATGAAGTGAAAAAGAATGGCGAGGATTCTGAAATGGCGCAAAAGCTACTTCAATATATCAGCGTGGTTGAATCATAACGGAGGCATACTTCCCTTTTTTGTTAACTTTTACATTCCTGCTATACGGAAATCGACTTTATTTCCTTACATTTGCAGATATAAACTATCAACAGAAAGAAGAATGTCTAAATATCCCCTTTTAGGAATGACTCTTGTAGAGCTTCAATCATTGACAAAAAGACTGGGTATGCCCGGCTTTGCTGCCAAGCAGATTGCATCCTGGCTTTACGAAAAGAAGGTAGCCTCGATTGATGATATGACTAATTTGTCATTGAAACACCGGGAGTTGCTCAAGCAGAACTATGAGGTGGGAGCGGAAGCTCCGGTAGATGAAATGCGCTCTGTAGATGGTACGGTGAAGTATCTTTATAAAGTGGGTGAGAACCATTTTGTAGAGTCGGTTTATATACCGGATGATGACCGGGCAACGTTGTGCGTGTCGTCACAAGTGGGCTGCAAAATGAACTGTAAGTTCTGTATGACCGGCAAACAGGGGTATACAGCTAACCTGACCGCCAGCCAGATCATAAACCAGATTCATTCGCTGCCGGAACGGGACAAACTGACTAATGTCGTAATGATGGGAATGGGCGAGCCGCTCGATAACCTGGATGAGGTATTGAAGGCATTGGAACTACTGACCGCTACCTACGGTTACGCATGGAGTCCGAAGCGTATCACGCTTTCTACTGTCGGGCTACGGAAAGGATTGCAGCGTTTTATCGAAGAAAATGACTGCCACCTTGCCATCAGCCTTCACTCTCCGCTGACCGTTCAGCGTGCTGAATTAATGCCGGCGGAAAAGGCGTTTTCAATCACCGAAATGGTGGAACTGTTAAAAAACTATGATTTTAGTAAACAACGTCGACTTTCGTTTGAATATATTGTTTTTAAAGGGCTCAATGATTCGCAGGTCTATGCCAAAGAGTTGCTGAAACTTCTTCGCGGGCTGGATTGCAGGGTGAATCTGATTCGTTTTCATGCCATACCGGGGGTAGACCTCGAGGGAGCGGACATGGATACGATGACCCGTTTTCGTGATTATCTGACGTCACACGGACTTTTCACCACTATCCGTTCATCCAGGGGCGAAGATATTTTTGCCGCTTGCGGTATGCTGTCGACAGCGAAACAGGAGAAAAATAATGAAAGTTAATATATAAAACCGAACATCATGAAAAAGTACTCTTTTATTTTATGCATCGCTTTGGTAGCCTTTGTCGTTGCATCTTGTGGTCTGAAAGGAAATCACACCTCTAGTGGTCGTGCTTACGAGCTTTTGGTTGTAGTAGATCACGGTGTTTGGGATCGTGCTGCCGGAAGGGCTTTACATGATGCGCTCGATGCTGATATGCCCGGTTTGCCGCAGTCGGAACCTTCTTTCCGGATTATGTATACTTCGCCGAAAGATTATGATTCTACGCTGAAGTTGATACGTAACATTATTATTGTAGATATACAGGATATATATACGAAAGCCTCGTTCAAATATGCGAAGGACGTGTATGCCAATCCGCAGATGATATTGACTATCCAGGCTCCGAACGAAGAAGAGTTCGAGAAGTTTGTGGAAGAGAACAAAAAGACGATTGTCGACTTCTTTACCCGTGCGGAGATGAACCGTCAGATTACGTTCCTGGAAGGGAAACACAGTAATTTCATTTCGCAGAAAGTGGACAGTTTGTTCGGATGCGACATCTGGGTGGATGCCGAACTGGCTAATTCAAAGACCGGGGATGATTTCTTCTGGGCTTCTACCAACACAGGTACTGCCGACCGTAACTTTGTGATGTACTCTTATCCGTACACTGACAAGGATACGTTTACCAAAGAATATTTTGTGCACAAACGTGACTCCGTGATGAAAGCCAATATCCCCGGATTCAAGGAGGGCGTTTATATGTCGACCGATAGTTTGCTGACCGATGTCCGTCCGATCAATGTACAGAACAGCTACACAATGGAAGCACGTGGCCTGTGGCGTATGAAGGGCGACTTTATGGGTGGTCCGTATGTATCTCATACTCGTCTGGACGAGAAAAACCAACGAATTATTACAGCAGAAATATTTGTTTATTCACCTGATAAAATGAAACGCAACCTGGTACGCCAGATGGAAGCATCTCTGTATACACTGAAACTTCCGAATGAAGTTCAGCAGAAGCAGATTCCATTGGGAGAAGCATCTAAGGAAGCGGAACAAACTAATAAATAAAAACATGGAAGATAACAAGATAAGGATAGGTATCACCCAAGGAGATATTAACGGGGTGGGCTATGAGGTGATTCTTAAGACATTTTCCGACCCTACGATGTTGGAACTATGTACTCCGATCATTTATGGCTCACCGAAAGTAGCGGCTTATCATCGCAAAGCGCTGGATATACAGGCCAATTTCAGCATTGTCAACTCTGCTACCGAAGCGGGGTACAACCGTTTGAGCGTGGTGAACTGTACGGATGATGAGGTGAAAGTGGAATTTTCCAAACCCGACCCCGAAGCCGGTAAAGCTGCGCTGGGGGCTTTGGAACGTGCCATCGAAGAATATCGCGAAGGGTTGATAGACGTTATCGTAACAGCTCCGATCAACAAACATACGATTCAGTCGGAAGAGTTCTCCTTCCCCGGACATACGGAATATATCGAAGAACGTCTGGGTAATGGTGATAAGTCATTGATGATTTTGATGAAGAATGACTTCCGGGTGGCTTTGGTGACGACACATATCCCTGTCAGAGAGATCGCGACTACGATTACCAAAGAACTGATTCAGGAGAAACTGATGATATTCCATCGTTGTCTGAAACAGGATTTCGGTATCGGCGCTCCGCGTATTGCGGTGCTCTCTCTCAATCCTCATGCCGGAGACGGTGGTTTGTTGGGAATGGAAGAGCAGGAAGTGATTATCCCTGCCATGAAAGAAATGGAAGAGAAAGGAATCCTTTGCTACGGTCCTTATGCGGCCGACGGCTTTATGGGTTCGGGCAATTATACTCATTTTGACGGTATTCTGGCGATGTATCACGATCAAGGGCTGGCTCCGTTTAAGGCCTTGGCTATGGAAGACGGGGTGAACTATACGGCAGGCCTGCCG